>Ga0163216_101228_pt1 | contig 18369 bp, 18 predicted proteins | sample SynspAceP_FD_167610 | JGI IMG/M metagenome (GOLD analysis project Ga0163216, IMG submission 167610) | Saline lake microbial communities from Ace Lake in Antarctica - Synechococcus sp. Ace-P (Illumina Assembly) | ecosystem: Environmental > Aquatic > Non-marine Saline and Alkaline > Saline ...
CAAAGGCAGAAACCAGTTGCCAAAAGTCATAGAAGGAATCAAGTTCAATGACGGTGTCGAAGTGACCGGCACCACAGAAACCAGCGCCGCCTGATGATGCGCGTCACCCAAACTCAACCATAGCTCGAACGGGGACTCCGTCCATCTTGTTCTCCAACCGGATGCCGTGCCAGTGAACCGCCGTGCCTTCGTCCAATCCATTCTCGACCTCTACGGAGACCCGCTGCGCACGGCGCACCCGCAATTCAGGCCCGGGCATCGTGCCGTTAAACCCAAGCATCGCGGTCATGGCATCGCTCTTCGGCAAAATCTGCTGTACGACAGCTTCGGCCTTCAGCCGCAGCGGATCTTGTGCTGCCATTACGCGGGGTGGAAGGAGTGCGAGAGCCGAAGCCGAAGCGAGAAAGTGACGTCTGTTCATATGAACCTCATGTTGGGAGCGTCAGGTTGGGTATGGGCGCACTGACAGTGGTCAGAGCAGCGGTTGCTAACAGAATTCCTGCTACCAGTATGGCTTCGAGAAGGATGGATCTGCGCAGTTTTCTACAGCCTTCCGGCGCGCCTTGAAGTAAGGCAGGTGTAAGCAGCAATTTGTTCCATGCGGCCAGTCCCAGAAGGGCTGTGAAACCGATGAGCTTGGCCAGAAAGAGCTGTCCGTAAGCTGTGGTCAGGGCGGTCAGCGGATTACCTGTCAGCAGCCACAGCGTAATTCCCCCTGTGGCCGCCAGGATCGCCACGACCCATATAGCTTTGCGGCCAAAGTCATGGGCAACCTGTCCTGCAATACTACCGGAGGTGCCTGCAATGCGGTAGAGCGGCGCAAAGGCACCGATCCAGAATGCCACGCCCCAGAGGTGCAATGTGACCAGCAGACCGAGCAGCAGATGCCGGTCCCCCAGCGTGTGCCCTCTGAACACAAATGACGCGAGGACAAGCATAGCACCCGCAACAGCCAGAAGCCATGCGGGGCGGGGCGGGCACGGGTCAAAATCAACAGGATCAGCGTCAACCCAACCAGACGCAAGGTAATGCTGGTGCCCAAAGGACTGTCCATGACCATATTCAGGATCATGGGGTCAAAAGCACCCTGCCACGTGCCCCCCATCAGGAAGCGAGCGCGCAAGGGGATCCGCGCGAGGGACAGCACAGCGGCGGCCACGGCGCAGAGTGCGGCAAGCTGCGCGAGGCGACGCAGCTCAAGCGGTGGCAGACCGCGCAGGGAAACGGCGCACAAAACGCTGCCTGCCGCCGTGAGGGACGTGGCATAGACCAGCGCTTTTAGAACGATGGAGATCCATGTGACCGCATCCGCACTGGCAAGCGTGCTCAGCATGAAGGCTTACTCCGAGATTTCAAAACCGAACGCGCCCTGCATCGGATGCCCGTCTGTGGCCAGACCGCGCCAGATGATTTCATACTGCCCCGCAGGCAACTCGGGCGGTTGCGCCGTGAAAGCACTGACCGGTTTCATATCGTCGCTGCGGGTCAGGGCATGTTCGGTGCCCGACTGGTCCGTGAGGGTGATCAGCGTCACGCGCAGGGGCATGTCGAACGTCATGGATATGGCTTCGGGCGATGCGGCAATCACGGCACCATCGGCAGGCTCAGTTGCCTCCTTCTTCGAGTGCGCATCCGCCTGTCCCGCACCAAAAGTAAGGGCGAGGGCAAATAGAGCCGTGGTGGGTTTCAGACATGTCATGACATTTTCCTGTTGTTTTAAGTTCAGTTGATTCCGTTGGCCCGCTGGACCGCGCGCACATAGGCGATGATCGGCTCTACGTCCTCAGGGGCAAGGCTCTCGACCGCCGGCATATTGCCAAATGGCCAGTGGTGCGCCCGCACGCCCTGCGCCATGGCGAGTTGGAACGACATATCCCCGTGATGGCTCGGCTCGTAGATCTTGTGGATCAAGGGCGGCGCGAGACCGTCGCGCCCTGCCCCGTTTGTTCCATGGCAATCGGCGCAATGTGCGGTAAATGCCGTTGCCCCCGTCTGCTCCAGCGCGGTGAGCCTGTCTGGCAGAGTGACCGCAACCAGCGGCGCGCCTGCTGTCGCGCCATCGCTGCCGGAGGCGCGCAAAAATGCCCACCATCCAACCGCCGCCACAACTCCAATCATCAGCGCGATTACCGCTGTCCGCATGTTCTGGTCTCCGTAGTTTTTGGAAAGGGAGCGCTGGCCGGAGGATCATGTCCGGCCAGCGCAGAGATCATTCGGCAGCCATCATACCCGCGATGGAATACATCCCGTCATCGCCCTTGATCAGCATCAGGGTCACCGTATCTCCCTCCGCCACATCGCCCATCATCTGCGCATCGGGCATCAGGGCGAGGTCCATCGTCATCGCGGGCCAGCCGATTTCGGGGATCGGCTCATGGCTCACGTTGGCGGTGCCATCACCGAGAGTGTTCACCACCGCTGTGGCATGCACTGCACCTTCCATCTTTTCCGCGCTCATGGCGGAATGGTCCATGTTGGAATGGTCCATCGTGGAGTGATTGGTCTGTGCCATCGCCAGAGGCGTGGTCAGCACCAGAACGCAGAGCGTAAGGGAGAGCGTTTTCATAGGGTAGTCCTTTCAGGTTGGGTTGATTATTCGGCGGGGAATGCTGCTTCTGGCATCTCTGGCGGTAGCAGCATCGCGCGGTTGACCCGTTTGAGGGCCAGCCGTTTCCAGATCACAAAGATCGATGGAATGACAAATAGGGTGAGCAATGTGGCCGTGGCCATCCCGCCCACCATCGGCGCGGCGATGCGCTGCATGATCTCGGAGCCGGTGCCGGTGCCATACATGATGGGGATGAGACCCGCAAAGATCGTGGCGACCGTCATCACCTTGGGACGCACGCGCAGCAATGCGCCCTCGAACACGACCTCTTCCACATCCAGCGGCGTCAGCTCTCGGCGTTGCGCTGCGGCCAGCTTGTGGCGCTTGTCCCATGCGAGGTTGAGGTAGAGCAGCATCACGATCGCCGTCTCCACCGCCACGCCGGCAAGGGCGATGAACCCCACCAGCACGGCCACGGAGATGTCAAAGTCGAGATACCACAGGAACCACACGCCACCCGCCAAGGCCACAGGCAAGGCGGCAAGGATGATCCCCACCTCGATCACGCGGTTGAACGCCATGAACAGCATCAGCGTGATGATCAGCAGGGTTGCGGGGGCGACGATCTTGAGGCGGTCCTGCATCCGCTCGATGTATTCATACTGGCCCGACCACGTGATGGAATAGCCTGCGGGCAGAGTGACCTGTTCAGCAACCGCCCCCCGCGCCTCTTGCACATAACCGCCCAGATCGCGGCCCACGATGTCGATGAACACAAACCCCGTGCGCCGCGCATTCTCGGAGCGGATCATGCCGGGGCCATCGACGACCCTGACCTCCGCCAGACTGCCCAGCGGCACATGCGCGCCCGAAGGGGTCACCACCGGCAGATCGCGCAGCCGCTCGGGGCTGTCGCGCCATTCCTGCGGATAGCGCAGGTTGATCGGGAATCGCTCCAGCCCTTCGACGGATTCCGATACCTGCATGCCGCCAATCGCCGCCTGCACCACCTCCTGAATGTCGCTGACGCTCATCATGTAGCGCGCAGCCGCCTCGCGGTCGGGGTTGATCTCGATGAACCGGCCACCGATAGGCCGCTCGGCATAAGCTGAAGTGGTGCCGTCGATGCCCGCCACGATCCGCTCGACTTCGATGCCGATCTGCCCGATCACGTTCAGGTCCGCGCCCGAGATCTTGACGCCCACGGGGGTCTTGATGCCCGTCGCCAGCATGTCGATCCGGTTCTTGATCGGCTGGATCCAGACGTTCGTCACACCGGGCACCTGCACCACACGGTCGAGCTCGGCGCGGATGCCTTCCATCGTCATGCCGTCGCGCCAGTCGGCCTCGGGGCGCAGTTGGATCGTCGTCTCGATCATCGTCAGCGGTGCCGGATCGGTCGCCGTATCGGCGCGGCCCAGCTTGCCGTGCACTGTCAGAACTTCCGGGATCGTGGCGATCATCCGGTCGGTCTGTTGCAGCACTTCACGCGCCTTGCCGATGGAGACACCGGGATAAAGCGTCGGCATATAGAGGAAATCACCCTCGTTCAGCTCCGGCATAAACTCGGACCCGATGCGTTGCAGCGGCCACCACATCGACGCGACCAAAAGGCCCGCCAACAGCGTTGTCGCCCAGGGCCATGCGACTGCGGCATCAAGGAACGGACGGTAGATGGCAATCACCAGCCGGTTTAGCGGGTTTTTGTGCTCGGGCACGATCCGGCCGCGCACGAAATATCCCATCAGCACCGGCACCAGCGTGATCGACAGGATCGCAGCCGCCGCCATGGCGTAGGTCTTGGTGAAGGCCAGCGGTTTGAACAGCCGCCCCTCCTGACTTTCCAGCACGAACACCGGCAGGAAACTGACCGCGATGATGGCGAGGGAGAAAAACAGCGCAGGGCCGACCTCCTCACAACATTCCCGCACGATGCGCCATCGGTTCTGGTTGTTCAGCGTCTCTTTTTCCAACCGCCTGTGCATCGCTTCGATCATCACAATGGCCGCGTCCACCATCGCACCGATGGCAATGGCGATGCCCCCCAGCGACATGATATTGGCGTTCACGCCTTGCAGTTTCATGATGATGAAGGCCGCGAAAATGCCCAGCGGCAGCGACAGGATGATCACCAAGGACGAACGGATGTGCAAAAGGAACGCCGCACAGACCAGCACGACGACGATAAACTCCTCGGTCAGCTTCTTTTGCAGGTTCTCAATCGCACGCTCGATCACGCCCGCGCGGTTGTACGTCGTCACGATCTCGACACCCTCGGGCAGACTGGGCCGCAGCTCTTCGATCCGCGCCTCCACCGCCTTGATCGTCGACAGCGCATTGCCGCCCCAGCGCAGAATCACCACGCCGCCCACGGCGTCCCCCTGCCCGTCCAGCTCGCCCACACCGCGCCGCATCTCGGGGCCAAGGCGGATGTCGGCCACATCGCCCAGCGTCAGAGCCGCACCGCGGTCGTTGACCATCAGCGGCGCAGACGCCAGATCCTCCAGCTCGTTCACATATCCCGTTGAGCGGACCATGAATTCCGCCTCGCCCATCTCGACCACGCTGCCGCCCGTCTCGCGGTTGGCACCCTGAATTGCGGCGCGGATTTGCGCCAGCGTGATGTCATAGGCGCGCAGTTTGTTGGGGTCGACGACGACCTGATATTGTTTGACCATGCCCCCGATGGTGGCCACCTCGGAGACGCCATCGACGGTTTGCAACTCATACTTCAGGAACCAGTCCTGTATCGTGCGCAACTGCGCCAGATCATGGCCACCTGTCCGGTCGATCAACGCGTATTGGTAGATCCAGCCCACACCTGTCGCGTCCGGCCCAAGCTGCGGCGAGACACTATCGGGCAGATTGGCCGCGATCTGGCTCAGATACTCCAGCACGCGGGTCCGCGCCCAATAAAGATCAGTCCCATCCTCGAACACCACATAGACGTAGCTGTCGCCAAAGAACGAGAACCCGCGCACATCGCTGGCACCGGGCACAGACAGCATGGCCGAAGCGATGGGATAGGTGACCTGATCCTCCACCACCTGCGGCGCTTGACCCGCAAAAGGCGTGCGCACGATGACCTGCACGTCCGACAGATCGGGAATGGCATCGACGGGGGTCGAGCGGATCGCCCAGATGCCCGCAATGCCCATCATCACCGCAAGCGCGAGGATGATGATCCGGTTGGCGATCGAGGCGCGGATGATGGCGGGGATCATTGGGTAGCCCCCAATTCGCGTGTGCCCACAAGCGTCATCGAGAAATCCGGATTGCGGGTCAGCAAGAGCGTTATTTCCGCGTCCGTCGGCAGGGCGGAGACATCCACGGACGGGTCAATGGCAAAGTCCATCGTCATGCCCGGCATCCCGATTTCCATCATCGGACCATGGGTGATGTTCGCCATGCCCGCTGCCGGATCGACCGTGTTGATGGTCCCGGGTACTTCCATTGGCGGCGCTACAGGCTCGGCGGCGGTCAGGATCATCGTCATGCCGTCCGGGCGGGCAAAGGTCAGCGTCATGTCGCTGCCCGTCATCAACCCCGCAGGATCGAGCATGCCATCGACCGCGAAATCCATCGTCATGCCCGGCATCCCGATTTCCATGATGGGACCGTGGGTGATGGTGGCTGTGCGCGCGGCGGGATCGACCGCATCAATCACGCCGGAGATAATGACCGGCGGCACGGTCGCTTGCGGTGCCATTTCCATCGTCTCCGGCTTGCGCATCTCCGCATCTGCGGCCATCCCGTCCGCCCTGACGGCAACGATCGTGAACAGGCCGTCGTCACCCTTGGTCAGGTCAAACTCGACGGGTTGATCCAACGGCACATCGCCCGCGTCAAACCCCGCGACATCCATATCCATTTGCATCGCAGGCCAGCCCAGCTCGGGGATCGGCGCGTGCGACATTGTCAGCTTGCCATCCGCCGTGACGGCTAGAACCGTGCCTGTGCCCGTGGCTGCGATGCCATCATCGCTGCCCAGTTCAATCAGGCTCAACAGGCCATCCGCCCCCCGCGACGCCCGAAACGCGACCTGCTGGCCCACTGCCAGACGGTCCAGCGAAACATCCGCGCGCACCACAAACTGCGATGTCATGGCAGGCCAGTCGAGCGCCTCCAGTGCAGCATGGCGGATCGTCGCGAGGCGCGTTTGCGCATCGAGTGCGACCAGCTCGCCCGTGCCGCGCGCGGGTGCTTCATCTGTCGGGGCCATGCGCATCAGGCCCGCGTTCAGGGCACTTTCGCTGTCGATCAGGAACTGGGCAGAGGCCACGACCTCCTCGCCCGGCGCAAGACCCTGCACCACTTCCGTGCGCCCGCCGCTCCCGAAATTGTCGCGCAGACCCGTGGTGATCAGGCGCGGTTTGAACGTCCCCTCGCCGGTTTTCAGGATGACCCGCTCCGCCGCGCCGGTGCGAATGATCGCCTCTGTCGGGACGGTCAGCGCCATGCGCGTCTCGTTCGGGATCAGGGTGACATTGCCGAACATGTTGGGGCGCAGCAGCCCCTCGGCATTGTCGAACCGCAGGCGGACCGGCAGCGTGCGGGTGGTGGCATCCAGCGCCGGATAAACATAGTCAATCTGCCCTTCAAAAGTGCGCCCGCTCAGATGCTCGAACCCCGCCACCGCGCGCATGTCGTCGGTCAAGCGCGCAATATCGCGCTCGAACACGTCCACGACCAGCCAGACCGCACTCAGATCGGTGAGGGATACAGCCTGAACGCCCGGTTGCAGGAACATCCCTTCGGCCGCCGCAAGGGCCGTCACCACCCCGTTTTGGGGTGCGCGCACTTCGATGTTGCGGGCGATTTCTCCACTGGCCTCAATCCGCGCGATCTGGTCTGCGGACATGCCCAGACTGCGCAGATTGCCACGTGCGGCGTTAAGAATACGGGCGTCACCAGCCTCCACCGCGCGCACCAGATCGCTGGAGGAGGAGCCGATGGCCTGTGAGAACATCTCGAACAGCACATCGCCCTTGCGCACAGGATCACCGACCGCGCGCACATTCAGCGCCTCGATCCAGCCTTCCACACGCGTGTGGACATGCGACGTCAGGTGCCCGTCATAGGCCACAAACCCGACCGTCTCGATCCGGCCCGATATCTCGGCAGGTTGCGCAAGTGCTGTGCGCACACCGATCGCGTTAATCTCGGTCCCCGAAAGCGTCACTTCGGCCGGATCGCCGGACATCTCCTGAACCGCCATGACGGGGATCAGATCCATGCCCATGGGCGATTTGCCCGGACCGGGCTGGCGGAAGTTCGGGTCCATCGGGGCGACCCAATAGAGGATTTCAGGACCAGCTGATCCCGCCATATCGGACGGGTTCAGATAGAACCGCTCCGCATAAATTCCGCCTGCAATTCCCGCAGCGAGTGCAAGAACACTTAAGGCGCTATATCGTCCACGCATGGTCACCTCGACCCCGGCCCGCGCAAGCGAGAGCCGTTTCCAATCAAATACAATAACGCCGCCCGCATAATGCAGACGCGCCGCGGTAAGCGATCAGATGTTTTGTGGAGGGCGGTCTTTTGTGGCGCGAGTGTGGGAGGGCAGCGCGATTTCCTGCTCTACAAGCGTCGTGCCTGGCAGGAGCACCCCTACAGCGACTAGAGTGAAGGGCGCCGAGGTCTCCTGAAAGCAGCACATGGTTGGCATGCACCGGGCCATACCCTCATGGGGGCAATCCGAATTTTGCATGTCACTGTCCATCTCGCCCGAAGCGGCATGTTGCATCATGCTATGTGATGAATGGTCCACCATCTGTTCCTGCGCCATCTGGGACGGCTGCGTGGCCGCCGAAACGGAGGGGGCGATAAACTGCAGCACCAATACCGCAATAATCACCAAAAAGCCGAAAGCCCGCAGGTGCAATACAGTGTTACTTTGATGAATACCAAGTCGCATAGTTTTTCATGCAACTGAAACGCCCCGAATTCAAGTCAGAATTTTGTGAACCGCAAAGAGTGGTCTGGAACAGCTTATTGCACCAGCCGCACCCGCTCGCGCGCGGGCCTGATCACACCGCACTGATTTCTGACGGTTTATCACAGAGCTGGAAATGTTTCATATTATGCCCTCTGCAGTCAGCAACGCTTCCGCCTGAATAGCACCTCCAACCTGCGCAGAGGGAACAGGCCCACCTCCATTTAACTTTGCAAATTCCACGCCCGTTGGTCTGCTATCCAAGGGCAGCCTGTCGTCATAGGCAAATTTGATGCTCAATTCTTCGAAAACCGAAGGTTGATTATACGATACTACAGCAGCTGAAAATATTTAGCGTTGTTGATTTTCAGCTTGTTTCAAACAGGCCAGCGAGGGTGGCAATCATCAATGATAATGAAATGATTATGAGTTCGGCCTCCATGAATGTGGGGATGATCCATGGGCAAATCGTCATGACAATGTTCCACGACCCCAGCATCATCACGCGGCCAGAGGATAATGCCCCACGTCATTCCCGCTGCGGCCAGCAGAGAATATACAGCGAGAGCCGTTGCTGCACCAAAAGCGGTGATCAACCAACCAGCCAGAGGATAGGCCACTAGCCAGCAAGCATGGGACAGCGCAAATTGGGCAGCGTAGACCGCCGGCCTGTCTTCGGCATGTGCAGAACGCTTAAGCAAGCGTCCCGAAGGGGTCAGGATGGCCGAGTAACCTACTCCGATCACCAGCCACCCCGTCAAAAGCGGATACCATGAAACACCGTAGATCTCCGTCAACGCTGCAAGCCCAAGAAGCGTGACCACCAGAACGGCGGCACCTGCGATCATCACAGGCCGGTCCGGTCGTGTATTCAGAAGCCAGGGCAGCATAAGAGCCGCGAGCATGGAGCCCCCTCCGAATGCGGCAAGCGCCAAGGCAACCTGTGTATCACCAAATCCAAGATCGGAACGAACCAGCACAACAGTATTGACTAGCACCATCGCGCCCGCAGCAGCTGCCGCGACGTTCAGGGACAGCAGCCCACGCAGGCGCGGTTTGGCGAGGTAGATACGCAGCCCCCGAGTAGTCCGGTCGTATATCCCGCGCCGCACTCCTTCCTGCGGACTAGGCAGCAAAACGGAGACCACCAGCAAGGCTGATCCAACAAATCCGATAACAGTCCCGAAGAACAACGCCTGATAGCTGACAAAAGCCAGTAGGATCGCCGCCAGCAACGGGCTGACGATGTTTTCCAGATCATAGGCCAACCGCGACAGGGACAGGGCGCGGGTGTAGCGCGCTTCTTCGGGCAAGATGTCGGGGATGGTAGCCTGAAACCTGAGCGTAAAGGCGGCAGACGCAGATTGCAGCACGAAAATCAGCACATAGACCTGCCAGACCTCGCTGACAAAAGGAAGACAGAGTGCGACGGCGGCGCGGATCATATCTAGGCTAACCAGCATGGAGCGGCGCGGCCAACGGTTCGCGAAAGCCCCCGCGATGGGGGCGATGCCTACATAGGCCACCATCTTGATCGTGAAAACCGCCCCCAGAACCAGCGCCGCGTTTTCCTCCGCGAGATTAAAGGCAAGCAAGCCAAGGGCCACAGTAGCCAGACCGGTTCCCAACAGGGCAGCGATTTGCGCAAGAAACAAGTGGCGGTATGTGCGATCGGCAAGAACAGATAACATCAGACGACCTCACAGATATTTTATAATAGCCTTAAAATCTGCGGTGACGGGCGCTGCATCATCGCCAGCGCTGACAACTGCCGCATCAAGGCAATGATCGATATGATCCTGTATCAGGGTGCGTTTGGCTTGGGTGATGGCCTTCTCAACAGCATGAAGTTGCTGAGCAATGTCACCGCAGGGTCGCTCAGCTTCGATCATCCCAATCACACTCAGAAGATGCCCGTTGGTACGTTTCAGCCGTTTTATAATATCCGGGTGGGTTGCATGGTGGGTGTGTTTTGTCATACACAGCTCATATCCTCCTAGGGGGGATAGAGCAAGCGGGCCGAGACCTGCGGAAACGGGCAGATGATACGACAAGCGACCTCTTTCATGCGCTTTGCAATGACTATCGCTTTGGCGGTTGGTATCATGCTGTCACCCGCTGTGCAGAGCCCGCCGCATGAACTTGCCCAGATCGGCCAAATTATTGCCAAACATCACGCAGAAATTGAAGATCACGGCCACACCCATGAAGATACTGTGGATGTGACGCATGTGCTCCAAGGTCACGCCCACGAGATGACCGATCATGACCACAACACTGCTTTTTTGCCGCCCAAACGCAGCACTGGCTTCATCGCCCCTCTACATACCAATTGGTCACTGACGCAGATCACGATGTCGGATCGCAGAGCTTTTGATATGGACCGTCCGCCGCGCAGCTGAAATCTGGCCCTGCGCTAGAGTGCGTTTGGCCCTGTTTCATCCTTTAAGCTGACAAAAACATGGACACTCCATATGAGACTTTCCCCTCCAGCCTCGGCCGGGAGAAGGCAGGCGCATTGCGCAATTGTGCTTCTTCTGGCTGCGGCCTTCATCACACTTTGGGCCGAAGCCGCCCTCGCCCACGCCGTCACTCTTGGTGATCAGGGCTATATTCAGGAAATCACCGGGGTGAAAATCATCCCGTTCCTCTACCTTGGTGCCAAGCATATGGTGACAGGCTACGACCACATCCTGTTCCTGCTTGGCGTGATCTTCTTCCTCTATGGCATGAAGCAGATCTCGATTTATGTGAGCCTGTTCGCCATCGGGCATTCGGTCACGATGCTTGCGGGCGTCTGGTTCAACTTTGGAATCAACAGTTACATCATTGATGCGATTATCGGATTTTCCGTGATCTACAAGGCTCTTGATAATCTGGGGGCCTATCAGAAATGGTTCGGCTTTCAGCCCAATACCAAGGCCGCCACGCTGATATTCGGTTTTCTTCATGGCTTCGGCCTCGCGTCCAAGATCTTCGACTACAATATCTCGCCTGACGGACTTTTGCCGAACCTGATTGCCTTCAACGTCGGCGTTGAGATCGGCCAGCTTGTGGCGCTCGCAGCCATCCTTGTGGTGATGACCCGTTGGCGCACCACCCCCTCCTTCGCGCGGCAGGCCTATGCCGCAAATGTTCTTATGATGAGTGCCGGCTTCACCCTGATGGGGTTCCAGATCGCCGGCTACCTCATTGCCTGAAATTGAGAGAGACACCATGAAAAAACCATTCGACATAGGAACCGCACCTGTTCCACCCTTACGCGCCGAACCGCGCTACCGTTCCAACCCGGACCTTGCCGAGAATATTCAAGGCGTCCCGGCCACATCCATGGGTCTTGTGCGCGCTACAGTTGGCTCTGCCGCTGCTGGTGCGCTGATCCTTGGACTGTTCTGGCTTCCTGCCGAATACGGGATTGATCCGACCGGCCTTGGCCATGTGATGGGCCTGACCGAAATGGGCGAGATCAAGCAGCAGCTCTATGCCGAGGCGGAAGCAGATGATGCATTAGCAGCTGCGGCAAACTCCGCGCCACCACCACCCTCACCTACCATCAACGATCCTGCGCTATCGGTGCGTCTTGCTGGTATTGAGGCGCAATTGGCCGCTATTGCCGCAGTGATCGGTGCCGACCAGCTATCCGCCGCAGTGGTCCCTGAGCCGACACAAACACCTACAACGCAGCCCGTTGCACCCTCAGAAGTCGCTGTTACATCACCCGCCCCGTCCGAAAGTGGATGGCGGGATGAGGTCAGCTACGTCCTCGCCCCCGCTGAAGGGGTCGAGATCAAGCTGGTAATGCAAGCAGGTGCCACCGCCGAATTCCAATGGACCGCAAATGGTTCAGTGCTGAATTACGAGACGCATGGCGACGGTGATGACAATATAAGTTACGAGCAGGGGCGCGCCGTTGCAGACCAGACAGGCACACTCACAGCGGCGTTCAATGGGAACCACGGCTGGTTCTGGCGAAATCGCACAGAGGAGCCGGTTACGTTGACACTCTTTGCACGGGGCGACTATAGCGAGATGAAATTGCCCTGAACTACTTGACGACCGAAGCCTCCGGCGACCTTAGCCGGAGGCTTCTTTTCCCGAATTTATACATCTTGCGGAATTGCCTCACGGTTGTTCCACAACTTCAATCCATTTGCAGGGACCCTTTGTTTGGAACCAATTCTCGCCCTCATCGAAGACTATGGGACACTCATTTATCTTCTTTTTGCTTGCATATTGTGCCCTAAAAAGCGGTGCCTTGCCCTTGTTTGGTGGCTACGCAGCACAAGCTGGAGCTTTGGACGTAACACTGGTTGCGGCCGCCACTTTTGCGGGTGGATATTTAGGGGACGAGCTACGCTTCGCGGTTGCCCGACAGTATGGCACGGGCTTTCTCGCTTCAAGACCGCGGCTCGGCGCCTTGATGGAAAAAGCCAAGGCAATGCTGGACGCTTATGGGTGGGCGTATATTTTTCTATATCGCTACCCCAAAGGCATGCGCACGATCGGTGCGCTACCGGTAGGCCTTACACAAATGGAATGGCTAACGTTCACATGCCTGAACGGCGCATCCGCGCTCTTGTGGACAGGGGTTTTGGTGGGAGCAGGATTTTTCTTCGGCTCTGCAATCGAGGCAGCAGTCACTGACGGATGGGGTGCAGCCAGTGTCGTTCTGCTTGTCATTTTCATTGCTGCGGCACTGCTTGCGTGGCGTAGACTGAACCAAGTGTGACGGCTGTTTGGAAGGACGTCATCTGAATGCTTTTTGATGCGTGAAAAAAGTTGGCAGAAGCTGACACCTATTCGCAAAAAACCTGCTCACAGTGCAACCGGTCATTAATGCCGCCTGAAGCAGACGGAAGGCCATTCGCTTAAATCCGATACCGCTTTACGCTTTGTCGTTCGGGTAAAGGATCACACGGGTTTTTTGAGGAACTTTATCAAAGAGCTGAACCATCTGATCATTTGTGAGCCGCGCACACCCATTGGATACTGCACGGCCGAGAGTTTCCGGATCATTTGTCCCATGGATACGCAAAAGCGTGTCACCGCGGCTGGGTTGAAAGAGATACAACGCCCGCGCGCCCAAAGGATTGTTCAAACCACCACGCATCCCTTTGCGAAGCGGCCCGTATTTCCTTGGCTCTCTCTTGAGCATGCCCGGTGTCGGCGTCCAACTCGGCCATTCCAGTTTGGCCCCTACATAAAACTCGCCCTCTTCGTAGAGGCTTGGGCGGCCAATACCAACAGTATAGCGGATCGCTCTATTATTCGGCTGCGTCCAAAAAAGGGCGAATTGGCTCGGGATAACGTGAACCTCGTAAGGCGCAGCCCCAGTAGGACTGGCCGTTTCCCGAGGCAGCAACTCTGGTGGCAAATCATATTTTGGCAGCACGATATGAGCTGACGCCGGGGTGCCGGCAAGAAGTCCGGCCGCGCCGGCAGCGAGCAGAAGCTGTCTGCGTTTCATAAGTTAGGGTCCTTCAGCAAAAAAACTGCAAAATCAGAACAACTTTACCTGCGTTCCTACCTTAGCCAAAGCAAATAACTCTTCGATATGACAGTTATAAAGGCCAATACAGCCGTTTGACGACTGCCTCCCGATCTTACGCGCATCACCGGTTCCATGAACGCGGTAATATTGCCATGAGAGATAGAGCGCGTGTGTTCCGAGCGGGTTCGTGGGCCCGGGTGGAAAATAATCAGGCCAATCCGGATTGCGGATCTTCATAGACGGCGTAGGTCGCCAGCTTGGCCCCTCAACTTTCTGGATGACGCTGGTATACCCACGTTTTGTCAACTCCTCGGATTCAGGAACGCTGGAAGGATAGAGCTTATATACGCTTTCATCTTCCGACCAGTATTGAACTGCACGCGAGTCAATATCGCAAAGAATTACACCGTTGTTAAGATTTTCGAAATGGTCACGCCAGTTTGCAACCATGAATGACGATACATTCCTGCGCACCACTGGCGACGCAAGGCCGCCAGATGTCTGAGCTGATGCCGCTCCGGTTCGCATGACCAACCCGCCAGCAACTGCGCCCAAAAGGGCCTGTCGCCGGGAAAGTAGGTTCTTGGGAGTTATTTTCATTTCGATTTCCTCAGAAAATTCAAGTTTTTTCAGTGTATGGGACCTCTACCTGCTAGAGGTTCAACGGAATTCTCCTCACAAATGCGTGAAGAGCCTGACAGCCACTCTTTGATAAGTTAGCGCGCTCTGGCAGCCCTCATCGAGCAGTCAAAAGTCAGAAAATAAACAATAATCTATGTGAAAAGTGAAATCACGGTGCGGTTGGTCACACCCGACAAAAAAGTGATCCCTGAACATCTGATTTGAAGATGTAGCTCTGGTCCATTTTGCCCGAACAGGCGACAGTAAGGCCAAACACGGCCACGTCAGAAATTTTTGGCAAAGGGACCCTAGGACATCGCCCCGAGATTGCCCTTTCGGGAACTTCGCAGATCAGACGAGCCCGGCGCAAATCGACGGCGCGCGGTTTCAAGGCCGCCAGGAAGGCGCACGGCATAAGTCCCTCAAGACCCTCCTATGCGACATGCTGGCCGCCGATCCAAACATTGCAACCGCCGACTGCGAGGTTCTGGTCACAGGCCTTGCACAGGACGGCACGGCAAGCTGGCGTCGCCCTGATGTTCTCGCCGTAACGACGGGCGGTCAGCCGGATCACTCTTCCAACTCATCCCCGCGCGATTGGTCGTTTCTGCTCCAGCGGATTGCAGCAAAGGACAGCGGCGTCAGCAGCCGTATCGAGACCTGCAGCGTGGAGAACCGCACTCTGCTCAATCAGGCCCTGCACGCCATCGTGGCCGACCCACTCCGGTCGCAAAAACTCTGGGCAAAATGGGCTCCGCTGCTGCACCGCCTGTTCCCCCGCCTTGCCTGATAAAACGTCCAACCTTTCATAAATTTATCCCCCATATTTTACCGAGGAGTTCATCATGACTTCAAAAACGACATACATAAAAACCCCCACATGGCTGCCCTATGCAAGTGGCGCTATGAATGCGGCGCAGTATCGCCACACATCACGCGACGCCCGCGAGCTGGCACTCGATTCACAGATTGATGAGATGCTTGGCGCTCCGGTGGCAGTGCCGCCGATGGTTTACCTCGACGAGGAATGGGACCGGTCCAGCACCTCCGATAATTCAGGGTTCACCGTGAAGCGCGCGCATCAAATTGGCATGACGCTTCAACTGCTCGCCACGCTCCGCCTTTGCGCCACCCTTGGGACTTATGAGGCGGCGGACGCCCTGAGCGATCCGGCGGCGATCACGGTTCTGGACGTTGGACATCCTGACTGGATCTTGCCCGTCACCCGCGCGATGCAGGATCTGTTGCCGGAGCACACGCTCACCTATGCACCGGAGGAAGAGCGTAAAGGCGATTTGCTGATCCTATCGCCTCAGCTGAGCGAGAACCTTGGCATCCCCAAGGACGCTGCCAAGTTCGCGAGTGTCATCGGCGAAGCGCTCGAGCAGGAGACGCCCTTTCTAATTGTCTGTGCCGGACACCGTGCGCTGCCCGATGCAACTGCGCGGATCCTGCCACCATCCATCCGCCTCGCACCCTTGGACGCGGACATCGTTCTGGCCCTGCTCCATTTGAGATTTGAGGATGGCGACGCAGGATCACGCGAAGTATTGCGATCCATCTTGCCGCCAGCAAACATGCTTGTCCGTCTTGGGCTCGACGCAGTGCATGCGGCGTTCCGCTCCCCAACAGGACTGGGCATCGTGCAAACGCTGGCCGATCAGGCCACCACCCTTGTCCCGCAGGACGGCCCGACACTTGAGCACATGATGGACGACAGCGAAGCCCTAAGGGTTGCACGTCAGATTGTAGCAGACCTGCGCCTGTCATCCGAGGGCAAGTTGGCATGGTCCGACTGCCAGCATTCATTGCTGCTGCACGGTAAGCCCGGCACCGGAAAGACCTATCTCGCCCGCGCCATGGGCGGCTCCAGCGGCGTGCCCATCATCATGTCCAGTTTTGCACGCTGGCAGGCAAACGGCCATCTCGGCGACTGCCTGAAGGCGATGATCACGACCTTTGACGAAGCGATAGCCGCTGCCCCATGCATCCTCTTCATCAACGAGATCGACGCCGCCGGATCCCGTGACAGCGACGAGAAACAGAACCGAAGCTATCGCCGCCAAGTGATCAACGGCTTTCTCGAGCAGATTGATGTGGCGATGCGCGCGCAGGGCGTGATGCTCGTCGGCGCATGCAATGATGTAGCCGCATTGGACCCTGCGATTCTGCGGCCCGGTCGCTTCGACAGCATCTGCGAAGTCCCTCTTCCGGGGCGCGCTGGCGTGCGGGCCATTCTTGAACGCCAGCTGCGCGACGATCTGCACCCATCCGAGCTTGATGACATGGTGACGGCAGCGATCGGGTCTACGCCAGCGGCGATTGACGGCGCCATCCGCGCGGCACGCAGCCACGCGCGGTTTATAGGCGAACCCGTTCGAACTCCCGACGTCATCAACCGGCTGAACAATGGGGCAGCACCAGACCGCACCCTGATGTGGCGGATCGCGGTCCACGAATGTGGGCATGCGATTACAGCAGTGCAGCACTTCATGGGTAAACTCGTCAGTGTTCGCCTTGGCACCCGGGACGGCCACACTCTGCTCCAGCATGACGTCGGTGTAGGGCGGCTGCGGGATCACAAAAATGTCGTGACCTATACACTCGCCGGTCGCGCGGCGGAGGCTGTTATCTTTGGGTCCTTCGGTAGCGGATCAGGTGGTCAGGCAAAGACATGCGACCTCGCGATTGCCACTCAAGCCGCGCTGGCGATGGAAACGTCATTCGGCTTTGGCACAAGCGGCCTGGTCTGGAGCCCGATCCAGACCAAAGGCGAGATCAAGGACCCCGTTCTGCTTGCAGCGGTGCGCAGGACACTGGACGCCGCTGCAAGCTGAGGCACGGCGCATTCTAGAGACTCATCGCGTCCTTCTGCTGGAAATGGCCAAGGACCTGATGCGGCACCGGATACTTGAAGGCCCTCTTCTGCAATTGTGGGTCGACCGGATCACAGGTGACGTGCCTTGGGATCCTGATGATCCATCAGGCAGGCGTAAGGATGCGGGACGGGCTGAGATATACGCGCAGGGAGAGGTCGTTGAGCTCGCGGATTACAGAGGCCGTCATCCGTGACCGTGAGAGGCGTTCTTTGCCTCTTTAGAATGGTCGATACGGCATCCTCAACATGCTGCATCGACCGTTTCTGTAAGCTGCTGCCAGCTTATGTCCGAATGAGTATCTTCTATCAAAACCGTGTAGTTCTATATTTCTATTTTTTCCAACGATTTTCTCCTTTTCGTTTTCTTTCGGTTTTCCAGTCAAGGAAGGAAGGGTTTTTCGGTTTTTGAAAGAAAGTAATGAGCAAGGTGATTCGGTTTTTGAGTTTTTAGAAGTAATGAAATATGGATTTTTGAGTTTTTAGAATTTTTACGATTCTTAAGATTTTATTTTGCGCCGTCTCCGTTGCAAAAGAATTTCTATGGATTTTCTCACTCTTAATTATCCACACCTTTAGCGCCTAAGCGTCATTAATTAAGTTACTTTATCCAACCAATGATTACCTAGGTCGCTTATATTGATCTGTAAATCACCTCTTCAACCAAACAGCTAAATGATGAGATTAATCATATGAAAACCATGTTTCTATTGATGGCGCGTTATGAGGCCCGTCCGCTGCTGCCAATAGACCTGGTGCGGCAGGACTTCTTGGATTCAAGTTGCAAGCGCAACACCTGGTTTGAAGGCCTCGATTTCGTCGGCCATTGCTTCGGCGGGCGTTCTCCAGCCGAGGGTCTTTCTGGGGCGATTGTTCAGCAGCGCAGCCACTTCGTT
>Ga0163216_101231_pt1 | contig 18244 bp, 16 predicted proteins | sample SynspAceP_FD_167610 | JGI IMG/M metagenome (GOLD analysis project Ga0163216, IMG submission 167610) | Saline lake microbial communities from Ace Lake in Antarctica - Synechococcus sp. Ace-P (Illumina Assembly) | ecosystem: Environmental > Aquatic > Non-marine Saline and Alkaline > Saline ...
CAGATCTTCGAATTTTCGCGCCACGGTGTCCGGTAAAAACGCCTCAAGGATTCGCTCAACATTGAATTGTCCAAGACGAAGGCCGCCTTCCATGGCGTCCTTGACACCCCGGGGCCGCGCCGCTTTCCATATGCGGCCAAAGGCGTTTGTCGGTTTTCCGATGGTCTCCAATGTGTGGGCACGGATTTCCTCACCGGATAAACCCGAGGCCATCGACGCGCCCATGATCGCTCCGATGGATGACCCCGAAATTGCCACGGGTGTGATCCCCATGGCATCAAGGGTCTCTATGATATGGATATGGGCAATCCCGCGTGCTCCGCCGCCGCCGAAGGCGATTGCCACCGTCGGAGTGGACGAACTGGCTGGCTGGTCAGGTAAAGCGATTTTTACGTCATTCATCGTCGAGGCTGCTTTCCGTGGTGTCTGCTGCCAACACCTGATCGCCAGACAAAGCCACTGCATCATAGCGGAAGAACCGCATCACCGTGGCACCAAATGCGCGGCTCTCCAGAGGCTGAAAACCCGGCCCCGGATCTGGATCAGCGGCAATTTCTTCTTCGAGCACCACAAGCGCGCCGGGACTCATCCAACCGCCTCTCGCCGCTGATGCCAGTGTCTTGTCGCCCAATTGCTTGCCATAGGGCGGATCGGCAAAAACCAGATCAAAAGGTCCCATTGTGCCGGATGCGCCAAGCTTGGTGGCGTCGCGGCGAAACAGACGCGCGCGGCCCTGCAGTCCGAGGGTCTCGATGTTCTTCTGAATCAGCCCGCGTCCCTCAACGCCGCTTTCGACAAACAACGCCGACCGGCATCCCCGTGACAGCGCTTCAATTCCAACGGCACCGGTGCCCGCAAACAAGTCAAGCACACGGGTTCCGGCAAGCGCTTCAGGATAGGCATGGCTCAAAATATTGAACAGGCTTTCGCGGCTCCGGTCGCTGGTGGGGCGGATGGCATTGGTTTTTGGCGCGGCCAGACCCCGGCCGCGAAACTCACCGCCGACGATCCGCACCGGGTGCGCGTCCCTTGCCGGAGGCCGGCTTGCCGGTCCGGTTGTCTGCTGATGGCTTGCCACCCGTCTGTTTTCCTGGCCCCTTTGACGGACCATCAAACGATTTGCCGCCACCTGGCTTGACGAAAGGCTTCATGCCGGGTTTGCCACCGGGCTTTTTGAAGTCCCGGGCTGGCCGGGCCTCATCAGCCTCGCCGGCGGGACGAGCCTTGGAGTGGCCCTTGGGGAAGCTGCCACGGCGTGTATCGGCACGCTGGTCGGCACGGGCAGGTTTACGCGCAGGCCGCTCGCCGCCCCGCTCCGCATCGTCTTTCTTGTTTTCGTTGACCGGGCGCGCTCCCGGCGCCATCCACACATTGGCAGCGCGGCTGCGTTGCACGAAGCTGCGCTTGGCGGGCTTGCCACCGGGCTCCTCATTGCGGCCGGTGCCTGGTTTCTCGCCGCGCGACGCACCAAACGGCTTGCGATCGCCGCGATCACGGTCCGGTCCCCGGTCACGATCCTTGCCAAACGGTTTTCCGTCCCGCTCCGGCCGCCCCGGCTTGGTGTCGAGCCTGGCCCGTGCACGTTCGGTTTTTTCCGTAGCTGAGATCCATTCCCGTTGCGCTGGTTTAGCCGCTACCGCGGGCTTGGCTTCAGGCTTCGGCGTAGGAAGATGTTCGCTCAGCGGCGCATCGAAATTGGCGCCTGATTCTTCGATCATGCGCTCACCGAGCTGCTCGCGCAGTGTCCGGCTCTTGATCTCAACAACTTCGCCTTCGCGAATATCGCCAAGCTGGAAAGGCCCGAATGAAATCCGGATCAGACGGTTGACGTCGAGACCGAGCGCACCGAGCACATTCTTGATCTCGCGGTTCTTGCCTTCGCGCAATCCCATCGTGATCCAGACATTGTGCCCCTGCTTGCGATCAAGAGTGGCCTCAATGGCACCGTAGAGGACGCCCTCGACCGCAATTCCGTCTTTCAGTTCATCCAGCCTGGCCTGATCGATATCACCATAGGCGCGAACCCGGTAACGCCGCAGCCAACCGGTCTGCGGCAGTTCCAGCGTCCGGGCCAGCCCGCCATCATTGGTCAGCAGCAAAAGGCCTTCGGTGTTGATATCAAGCCGGCCGACGGTGAGGACACGCGGCAAATGCTTGGGCATCCGGTCGAAAACGGTTTCGCGGCCTTCGGGATCCTTGTTGGTCGTCACGAGGCCCGTAGGCTTGTTGTAAACCCAAAGCCGGGTGCGCTCGATCCCGCCAATTACCTCGTTATCGACCTCAATCCGGTCGGACATGGAAACAACGATGGCCGGACTTTCGAGGATCTTGCCGTTGACCTTGATACGGCCTTCGGCAACCATGCGCTCGACATCGCGGCGCGATGCTACGCCGACGCGCGCCAGTATCTTTGCGATCCGGCCGCTTTCAGTGGCGGTTTCAGTTGTTTCCGGTTTCGCTTTAACGGACAGCGGCTTACCGTGTTTGGGCTTGTCTTGTTCTGTCATTTGTTGTCTGCCTGCCTATACAGCGCGTTCTGCGTTTTTTATGAAGCACAAAAGCACTATAACATGTTTGGTTGGCGCATACGTCTTCCGACAGATCTGTTCTGTTGTCATTGGGTATGGCGCGTTGATCGCTCTCTATCAGGTTGAGCGAGCCGGGTTAAGGGGTTTCGTCAATGGTCTTCACCGCTGAGAGAATTTCATGATCAGCAAGGGCTATATGGATCTGGCACTGGAGGAAGCGCGAGAGGCGGCCACTCGTGGCGAAGTTCCGGTGGGCGCGGTGATTGTACGCAACGGCGTTGTTCTGGCACGTGCAGGCAACCGGACCCGTGAACTCAACGATGTTACGGCCCATGCGGAAATTCTCGCCATCAGGCAGGCCGCAGACACTCTTGGAAGCGAAAGGCTGACCGACGCCGATCTCTATGTCACGCTTGAGCCTTGCACGATGTGTGCTGCGGCGATTTCGTTTGCCAGATTGCGGCGACTTTATTTTGGCGCCGAAGATGAAAAGGGCGGCGCCGTAACGAGCGGTGTACGGTTTTTCAATCAACCCACATGCCACCATGAACCAGAAGTCTATCCCGACATTGCCTCAAACGACGCCATGCGGTTGCTCAAAGAGTTTTTCATGGATCGTCGCTGAAACAGGCCCCAGAAAATCGGGGACCTGTTTCAGGTCAGGAAATGCGGTCGAAACGACACGTTGTGGCTGCTTCCGATTACCAGGGCCACCAGCTTCTTTTGCCGGTGCCTGCCTTCTTGGCTTCAGAAATCCGGCGCCGTTCTTTGGCGCGCTCGGGCTCACCCAGATCACCAGTTGGCGCGGAGTCCGCCGGCTTGCGATAGGTCAACGGCGGGTCCGACAGATACCGGCGGCGATCAGTATATGCGCCCTGCTGAATTTTCCGTGCTTCCTTGTAGGCCTGACGCTGCTTTTCACTCCGAACCGTATCCCGCTCCGTTGGCGGGCCATCAGCCGCACGCCCTACCGTTGTCACACCGGGTCCGGACGACGATGAAACCCGCTTTGCCAGCGGCGATGAGAATCCTGTCCCGTCAGAATTCGCATCTGCCGTGGCAATCAGCCGGGCGCGCGTTTCTTCAGGTGACTCCACCCAGGCAGCGTTGTTCTCAGCCAGGTTTTGCTGAGGTGCCGGCAGGCTCGCCGTATCAGTTGGCTTCACAATGGCGGGACGTGGCTTGTATTCGATCCCCGCACCCTTCTTGGTCTGGCCGAGTGATGCGATATTGCCAAGATCATCAACCAATTGCACGGTCGAGGGCTTGTCGGTGCCATAGGTCGGACCAAGGCAACCTGACAACATCAGGGTTGCAGCAATGATTGCGCCTATCGTCACGCCAGCGCGGTACTCGGTCTTCATTGTCATGCACACGATCCCGTCTCAGACAGTCACTTGGAATTTACACAGCTTGTCGCCGTACAATCCGGCCTTTTTCAGGCAGGGTTTTACCGGATTGGGACAGCAAGGGCAATTGACCCAGGTAATTTTGCCCTTGAACCCGTTTTAATGTCCACCGGACCCCGGATATCCGGGGTCCGGTGAAAAATCACAACCGCCCCAGCGCCTTAAGTTCATGCAGGGCAGCAGCGTCACGCGCCGAGACATCAGGGAATTCCGGGTCGGAACCGATGTCGTCGGTGATCCGCCAGGACCGGGCGCATTTCACCCCTTCCGCAAGCACAGGCACAACAGCGACAGCACCAACCTCGTCAATCCGAAACGCATCTTCAGGTCCGGGCACAGTCTCGATCTGTACGCCCGAGGTGATGCAGATCTCAGCAAAGTCGCTATCGCCGACCGCCTCGACCAGCGCCGGATCGGTGATGTAGACGACAGGAGCCGCTTCCAGCGACGAGCCGATGCGCTTTTCACGGCGCTCGATTTCCAGCGCACCAGTGACAACACGGCGCACGGTGCGGATTTTTTTCCACTTGGAAGCCAATGCATCGTTACGCCACTCGGCCGGAACGTCAGGGAACTGTTCGAGATGAACCGACTCAGCGTCCGGATTTTTGGAAAGCCAGGCCTCTTCCATGGTGAAGGGCAGCATTGGAGCAAGCCATGTCACCAGGCAATCAAAGATGGTGCGGATAATCTGCAGCGAGGCTTTGCGGCGCTGGCTCGACTGCGCATCGCAATAGAGCGCGTCCTTGCGGATATCGAAATAGAACGCCGAGAGTTCGATATTGGCAAAATCGGTCAGCGCACGGGAGATGCGCTTGAAATCGAAATTGTCGTAGCCGGTGCGCACCAGCGTATCCAGCTCGGCAAGCCGATGCAGCATCAGCCGTTCCAGTTCGGGCATATCGGATGGCGCGACGGCCTCGCCCGCATCATGCGACAGCGTGCCCAGCATCCAGCGGATCGAGTTGCGGAGCTTGCGATAGGCATCGATATTGGTCTGGATAACCGTCTTGCCGAGACGCTGATCTTCCCAGTAATCAGTATTCATCACCCAGAGGCGCAGGATATCGGCGCCGGATTTGTTCATGATGTCCTGCGGGAACACCTGATTATTGAGTGATTTCGACATCTTGCGGCCGTCTTCGGCCATGGTGAAGCCATGGGTGATGACAGCATCATAAGGTGCACGGCCACGGGTGGCGCAGCTTTCCAGCAGCGAGGAATGGAACCAGCCGCGATGCTGGTCCGAGCCTTCGAGATAGACATCGGCCGGCCATTTGAGATCCGGGCGGTCTTCCAGCGTGAACACATGGGTGCAGCCAGAATCAAACCAGACATCAAGAATGTCGGTGACCTGGATCCATTTCGGATCGCTGGCCTTGTCGCCGAGGAACCGCTCGCGGGCGCCTTGTGCAAACCAGGCGTCGGAGCCCTCTGTCTCGAAAGCTTCGAGAATGCGGGCGTCGACAGCCTCGTCCAACAGCACATTGCCATCTACATCGGCAAAGACACAGATGGGCACGCCCCAAGCGCGCTGACGCGACAGCACCCAGTCAGGACGGTCTTCGATCATGCCGCGTAGACGGTTCTGTCCGGCGGCAGGTACGAAACGGGTGTCTTCGATGCCTTTGAGCGCACGCGAACGCAGCGTCGTGCCGTCGCCGAAATCCTTGTCCATATAGACAAACCATTGCGGCGTGTTGCGGAAGATGATCGGTTTCTTGGAGCGCCAGGAATGTGGATAATCATGCTTGAGACGGCCACGGGCGAACAGATTGCCTGCCTCGATCAAGGCCGTGATAACCGACTGGTTGGCGTCGCCCTTCTTGCCCTTGTCATCGATCACGCGGGCGGCTCCGCCTTCGCGATCCGGTCCGAGACCGGGAACATCCTTGGTGTAGAAGCCGGCGTCATCGACGGTGAACGGGATCGCTGACGAGATACCTCGCGCTTCGATGTCGCGGGCAGCGTCCATCCAGGCTTCAAAGTCTTCGCGACCATGGCCGGGGGCTGTGTGGACGAAGCCGGTACCGGCATCATCAGTGACGTGATCGCCCGCGATCAATGGCACGCCAAAGCCGTAGCCGCCGCCGAGGCCTTTGAGCGGATGGTCGCAGACCATACCCTCAAGATTGCTTTGCTTCACATCAGAAAGCCGCTTGAATTCGAGCTTGGCCTTGGCGAAGCACTCTTCCGCCAGTGCATCAGCGAAGATCAGTTTTTCGCCAGACTGCGGACCGAAGTCATTCTCCGCTGCCGTGACCTCATAGAGGCCATAGCCGATACGGGTTGAGAACGAGACTGCTCGGTTGCCCGGGATCGTCCATGGGGTGGTCGTCCAGATGACAACAGAAGCACCGCTGAGCTCATCAGGACCTGTTGCTACCGGGAACTTTACCCAGATCGTATCGCTTTCATAGGTCTGATACTCGACCTCGGCCTCGGCCAGCGCGGTGCGCTCGACAACCGACCACATGATCGGCTTGGAGCCGCGGTAGAGCTGACCGGACTTGGCGATCTTCAGCAGTTCGCCGGCGATGCGGGCTTCGGCATGGAAATCCATGGTCTTGTAGGGCTTGTCGAAATCACCCTCGATGCCGAGGCGCTTGAACTCCTCGGACTGGACGTCGACCCAGTGTTGCGCCCAATTGCGGCATTCCTGACGGAATTCCAGCATCGCCGCAGGGTCTTTCAGATTAGGCTTTTCCTTGCCCTTGGAGCGGTAGTTTTCTTCCTCGATCTTCCATTCAATCGGCAGGCCGTGGCAATCCCAGCCCGGCACGTAGTTGGAATCAAACCCGCGCATCTGAAACGAGCGAGTGATCACATCTTTCAGGATCTTGTTGAGCGCGTGGCCGATGTGGATGTTGCCGTTGGCATAGGGTGGGCCGTCATGCAGCACATATTTCGGGCGTCCGGCGGAGGTTGCACGCAGCTTGTCGTAGAGCCGCATTTCCTGCCAGCGGGCCACCAGTTCGGGTTCCATCTTGGGAAGACCGCCGCGCATAGGGAAATCGGTTTCGGGCAGATTGAGCGTTTTGGAATAGTCGAATTTGTCGTTGGTATCGGTCATGGTGTCACAATCTTTTGGGCCGATGGCCCGTGGTGGACATTGTATCGGAAACTTCGGAAGTGGGCGCGAGATCACGCCGAAATGCCCGGTCTCCAGCGAGCTCTGCTCAGCGGGAAACCGGGTCCATAATTCGTATCGGCGGAGAGCCTATGATCGAGACGACCGTGGTCATGGAACGGGTTCATACTGGTTTTTATGGCGCGTGAAAAGAACATTGCGCTGCATAAGGATACTGATTGTGCCGATCAGCATTTGGGCAAGTGGCGACTACTCATGAAAATCGCGGCTGATGTATCGAACTTTGACAAGACATGGCGCAATCATCGTATCCGCAAACTGCCTGTTTCTGGTCTAAGAAGACAGTTTGTCGTAGATGATATGGCGCATCAGTGCTGTGACCGGCCTGGGCGCTATCCTGCCGAGGAAAGCAACGGCACGATTGGCTCTGCCCGGGATTGCTTTTTTGCGACCCGCAAATGCATCAGCCAGGATCAAACTGGCCGCCTGATCCGGCTGCATGCGCTTGCTGGCATCAGCGCCTTTGGGCGCGTGACGCGCAGCATGGTCGGTGCGAATAGGCCCCGGGAAGGCAACAGTCAGGCTTACACCTTTGGATTTCGCAAACTTGCGCATGCTTTTGGCGTAAATTGCCAAGGCATCTTTGGAAGCCGCATAGCTGGCAGCACCGGGATACCCTGTGAAATGCGATAGCGAAGATACAAACACCATGGCCGCGCCGGGCTTGAATGCACTCTCTTTAAGCAGCCGGGCAGCAATGACCATTGGCGCTTCGGTATTGATCCGCAGCACATCAATATGCGCCTGCGCATCAAGATCCTCGAATTTTCCGGTGGCATTAATCCCGGCATTGAGAAACACCAGACTGTATGGCCCCGCCGCGATCAATCCGGGCATAACATCATCAAGCTGGGTGCGGCTCGCCAGATCGCATTGAACAAAGCCTACCGGCGCTTTGTCAGACCGGGGGTGATCGCGATCAAGCACAACAACATCAAATCCTTTGGCCTGCAGCCTCCGGACAACGGCCGCACCGAGCCCCGCGCTGCCACCGGTCACCAGGGCGCGCTTCTTCTTGCTGCTCATAGCCGCCACCCCATAAACGCACCGCCGCCGAAGTAGCGCGTCCAGGACAGCCTGACCGGCGACCGCCTCCCGGCGATGGCCACAGCCATCATTGCCGCGACATCGTCAGGCTCCAAAAATAACGAGCGCATAAGGCCCGGATCATACCCGGCCTTGTCATGCATCTCGGTCTTGGATGCCCCCGGGTGCAGGATCTGAACCGCGACTTCATTTTTCCATTCGGAGCGGAGAGCCCGGGCCAAACCGTGCAACCCGGCCTTGGAGGCCGCATAGGCCGGAATGCTGGCTGAGCCCGTGTGGGCCGCGGATCCAATGAATGTCAGCGTTCCCCTGGATTTCCTGAGCAACGGGTACAAAGCGCGTGCCTGCAAAATGGTCGCCAGAAGGTTCACATCGAGACTCTGGCGGATCGCCTCGGTGCTGTCCACGCCCTCAATCGCTGCAAAACCGGTACCGGCATTGAGGACGGCGTTGTCGAGACCGTCCCAACCGAAATCACGGACACCCCGGGCGAGTGCCACGGCAGATTTTTTCGGGTCGCCCTGATCAGCAACAACATAGCCGACACCGTGTGGCAGTTTACCTGCCACTTCATTTTGAGATTTGCGCCCGGAAAGCAGAAGCTTGTGGCGACGGGCGAGCTTTTTAGCGAGCGCCAAGCCCAGACCGGCGTTTCCGCCGGTTATCAGGATACGACGCGTCTTTGTGCCGATCATCCCGCAGGCCCAAATGTAATTGCCTGGTCCAGCGGCGACAGAGGCTGCAGCGCCCCGAGTACGGCGCGGGCCTCAGCCTCGTCTATCTTCATCTGCGTCACCAATTGATCCAAACCATCAAATTTCTCCTCACCGCGAAGTCTCGAGACAAACGAAACTGTACACGTCTCACCATAGAGATCACCGGAAAAATCGAACAGGAATGTTTCAAGCAGCAGTGCTGCGCCGTCTTCAGCAACCGTTGGCCGGCGGCCAAAACTCGCCACACCATCATGAATCGTTCCGTCCGCACGACGGAAGCGAACCGCATAGATACCGGGTTTCAGAGCTGTTTCGGACGGCAGCGCCATATTAGCCGTCGGGTAGCCCAATGTGCGCCCGAGTTTCTGGCCATGCAGCACCTCGCTCGAGATCGCATAACGATAGCCGAGCAAACCGTTTGCCTCGCCAACATCGCCAGTCGCCAGCGCCTCGCGGATGCGACTCGAAGAGACGGTTTCGGCGTTTTCGTCCTGAAACTGATCAATCAGAGTGACTCCGAAACCATGTCTGACGCCAGCCCTCATCAGATAGTCAGGGTTGCCCTCGCGTCCCTTGCCAAAGTGAAAATCGTAGCCGGTGACAACATGATGTACGCCAAGCCGCCCACACAGGGTCCTGGTGACGAAGTCTTCGGCGCTTTGCGACGAGAACGCCTTGTCAAAAGATTGCTCAACAATTGCGTCAAAGCCAAGTTGCCCCAGAATCATCGCCTTCATCGGCGCCGGCGTCAGACGGAAGACCGGCTGGTCGGGGCGAAACACAGTGCGCGGATGGGGCTCAAAGCTCAGCACGATGGATGAAACGCCTGCGGCCTGCGAAATTTCAGTGGCGCGGGCCAGAACAGCCTGATGACCGCGATGCACGCCGTCAAAATTGCCGATCGCCACAACGCCGCCCGTCAGTTCGTTTGCGAAGGTCTCGGCATCATGAAATCGCCGCGCCATTTCTTTTCTTTTTCCGTTGTTGTCAGGCAAGCCATTCCATCCAGTAGGCTGGTGCCACTTCTTCTGCATCCAGGAAAGCCTGCAGACGGGCCTCATCGGTCACCCGTCCGTTGAGATATTGGTTGGCGTGTATTCCCCGTGCTATGAAAATGGCCTCGATCCCATTATCCAGCGCGCCGCGAATATCAGTGTGGACACCATCACCAATTGCCAGCGTGCGCGTCTGATCGGCGTTGCCGCGAATGGCAAGCGCACGGGCCATGGCTTCGCGGTAGATTGGCGCATGCGGCTTGCCGGCAATCCGCGTCTCACCACCGAGCTCGACATAAAGGTCAGCCAAGGCGCCGGCGCACGGCACCAGACGATCGCCGCGCTCAACCATACGGTCGGGATTGGCGCATATGAAAGGCAACCCGCGAGCGCGGAAACCGGCGAGCAGGCTGCGATAGTCTTCCGCACTCTCGACTTCATCATCCAAAAGGCCAGTGCACAGGACTGCCGCTGCCGCATCCGGTTCGACCAGATCAACATCCAGCCCTTCGACCAGCGCAAGATCGCGATCGGGGCCGAGGAAATAAAGTGCGCGCGGCGCATCTTTTACCAGCTGCCGGGTTACATCGCCGGACGTCACGATGTCATCCCAGCATTCCGGATCGACGCCGATTGTTTCGAACTGGCGGATCACGCCGGCCGCTGGGCGCGGCGAATTGGTGATGAGGATAACGGTCTGGCCACGTTGCCGCGCGGCCTTGAGTGCTTCTACAGACAATGGGAAGGGGTTGACGCCATTGTGGATGACGCCCCATACATCGCACAACAGGATGTCGGCGCTATCGGTCAGCTGATCAAGATCGGTAATTTTGCGGGCCATGGACGAACGGCTCCTTTCGGCCCAACGATGTCGCCCAGCTTGCCACTGATTACAAGAGCCAGCCCGAAAAATGGCGGTCAGGTGCAAAACATCCGGTTGGAACACTCTCCAATATCTTGACTCTTGGTCTGCGCACTCTTATCTCGGCTTCGCTAGCACTCGACAGAGGTGAGTGCCAGCTTCATCTCCGTGAGGCCCAAATGGGGTCTCAGTTGCTTCTGTCATTCGATCAAGGAATATAGACAATGGCAAAAACCACGTTCCGTCCGCTCCACGACCGCGTTGTCGTCCGTCGTGTTGAGTCCGAAGAAAAAACCAAGGGTGGCATCATCATTCCTGATACTGCCAAGGAAAAGCCGCAGGAAGGCGAAATCATCGCCATCGGTTCCGGCATCCGCGACGAAGCTGGCAAGCTTGTGCCGCTCGACGTCAAGGCTGGCGACCGCGTGCTTTTCGGCAAATGGTCCGGCACCGAAATCAAGCTTGATGGCGAAGACCTTCTGATCATGAAGGAAAGCGACATCATGGGCGTTCTCGGTTAATCCGAAATTCTGCCCAAACAAATCCAACCTGCCTCAACACGATGGGCCTCAGGCCCGGGAGTTAAGTTAAATGGCTGCTAAAGAAGTTAAATTCGGTCGTAACGCTCGCGAGAAAATGCTCCGTGGCGTCGACATTCTGGCTGATGCCGTCAAGGTAACGCTGGGCCCCAAGGGCCGCAACGTCATCATCGACAAGTCCTTCGGCTCACCGCGCATCACCAAGGACGGCGTCACCGTCGCCAAGGAAATCGAACTGGAAGACAAGTTCGAGAACATGGGCGCCCAGATGGTGCGTGAAGTCGCATCGAAGACCAACGACATCGCCGGCGACGGCACCACTACGGCAACCGTGCTGGCCCAGGCAATCGTCCGCGAAGGCGGCAAGGCTGTTGCTGCCGGCATGAACCCGATGGACCTCAAGCGCGGCATCGATATGGCCGTGACTGAAGTCATCGCAGACCTTCAGAAGAAGGCCAAGAAGATCAAGACCTCGGCTGAAGTCGAACAGGTCGGAACGATCTCCGCCAACGGCGAAGCACAGATCGGCAAGGACATTGCCGAAGCCATGCAGAAGGTCGGCAACGAAGGTGTCATCACCGTCGAAGAAGCCAAGACCGCTGAAAGCGAACTCGAAGTTGTCGAAGGCATGCAGTTCGACCGCGGCTACCTGTCGCCTTACTTCGTGACCAACCCTGACAAGATGCTGGCCGAACTCGAAGACGTCTACATCCTTCTCCATGAGAAGAAGCTTTCGAACCTTCAGGCCATGCTGCCTGTGCTCGAAGCTGTTGTGCAGACTTCCAAGCCGCTGCTCATCATCTCGGAAGACGTTGAAGGCGAAGCTCTTGCTACGCTCGTGGTCAACAAGCTGCGTGGCGGCCTGAAGATTGCTGCCGTCAAGGCTCCTGGCTTCGGCGATCGCCGCAAGGCAATGCTCGAAGACATCGCCATTCTGACCGGCGGTCAGGTGATTTCCGAAGACATCGGCATCAAGCTCGAAAACGTGACCCTCGAAATGCTGGGCCGCGCCAAGAAGGTGTCAATCACCAAGGAAACCACCACCATCGTTGATGGCGCTGGCAAGAAGACCGAAATCGAAGGCCGGATCACACAGATCAAGGCTCAGATCGAAGAAACCACTTCGGACTACGACAAAGAAAAGCTGCAGGAACGCCTTGCCAAGCTGGCTGGTGGCGTTGCCATCATCCGCGTCGGTGGTGCAACTGAAACGGAAGTCAAGGAACGCAAGGACCGCGTCGACGACGCGCTCAACGCTACCCGCGCTGCCGTTCAGGAAGGCATCGTTGCCGGTGGCGGCACCGCGCTGCTTCGTTCGTCCGTGAAGATCACCTCAAAGGGTGCAAATCAGGATCAGGAAGCCGGCATCAACATCGTTCGTCGTGCCCTGCAGGCGCTGGTTCGCCAGATTGCTGAAAACGCAGGCGACGAAGCTTCGATCGTTGTTGGCAAAATCCTTGAAAAAGACCAGGAAAACTGGGGCTACAATGCCCAGACTTCCGAATATGGCGACATGATTGCCATGGGTATTGTCGACCCGGTCAAGGTTGTTCGCACAGCTCTGCAGAACGCAGCTTCGGTTGCTTCGCTGCTGATCACCACCGAAGCCATGATTGCCGAAATCCCGAAGAAGGATTCCGGCGGCGGCGGCATGCCTGACATGGGCGGCATGGGCGGCATGGGCGGCATGATGTAATAAGGCGTCAGCCTTATTACCACCGACCATCACGCTTCACCCATGAACCAAAACGCTTCAGGCCAACAATCGGCCTGAAGCTGAAGTATGGGAAAAATGTCATCGAATGCCGTGTCTATGGACGCGACAAACATAGATTGGGGCGGTCTTCGGACCGCCCTTTTTTATTTGGGAAGCCTTGATAAGCCACGCGAAAATTGATTCGCTAATTAGTTGCAAAATACGTCGTTCGAAGGCTAGTATTGGAGGGCAAATTAACTAAAAATAAAGGACGAACTTGATCAAAGGCGCATGTCGTTTTATTGATACACTGCCTTACGCCGCAACTGAACTAAATCGAACCGGTAGCGAAGACTGATCAGCGGACATCCCCGGACCTGAGAACTGGTCAGATCAGAGATTATTTCGCGCCATGTCAATCGAACCGTACATGATGCGTAGCCCGTGCAAACGGGGCAATGCACATGCTGGAATTCATCGGGCTTCGCCGAGGTAGACATTGTTCAAAATTACTAGAGCAGACAGTATAGCGAATTTTGGCGCTCAGCCGCAGGGCTTTGTCGCGCCTGATCTCGACGTTATTTCTCACTACTGCCGTATTGAAGCCTTTGCCGCTGACCTTGCGACCGGCGTTTTTCATCTCGGCCCTGCAGCACGATACCATCACGACCTGCCTGACCAGGGCGAGTTCGGACTGTATAATTTGGTCAAGTGTTATGATGCCGAGTACCGCAATCATGTGCTGGAACTTTATGAAGTGGCTGCGATGAGGCCTTCCTCATTCTGTTTTTCGACCACGATCGTTCATCAAGATGGCGGCCAAATTCCTGTGATGTGCATCGGAGAATCGGCGAATTTCTCCGATGATGGCAGCGGCGCGATTAATGGTGTTTTCGTTTTTCCCAAGTTCAGACTGCTCGACAATACACCGTCGAACGCACAATAACGCCTCCCTCGCAAGTGGCGTTGGCATCAGCGACGGGTGTGAATTGGTGAACAATATGTTCGCAATCGTTCAGCTTTTCGCGCACTTCCAATACATATAGAGATCTCTCCAGTTTGAGAAACAGGAGAGACTTATGTCAACCAATTTACAGCTTCTTATCGGCCGCGTGCTGCTGAGCATCATCTTTATCTTCGCCGGCGTCAGCAAGCTTGGCAGCGTTGCCGGTACAGCAGGCTATATGGCCAGCATGGGCATCCCGTTGCCTGGCCTCACCGTCTGGCTGGTGATTGCACTCGAGATCCTCGGTGGCCTTGCCATTCTGCTCGGCTTTTTCACCCGTTACGCCGCCTGGGCACTGGCTGCCTTCTGCGTTGCATCCGGCTATCTTGGCCACTTCCAGCCTGAAGACCAGATGCAGATGACAAGCTTCATGAAGAACCTCGCCATGGCAGGCGGTTTTCTGGCACTGGCAGCTGCGGGTGCCGGCAGTTTCTCGATCGACGCACGCCGCACATAATCTTCGAAAGAAGATACGATAATGCTTAGCCCGGCGCCTTACGCGCCGGGTTTTTCTTTGTGATCAAACCTCAAACCGCTCGTGAAGGGTCGGATCAGGCAGGCACCCCTCGCGAGGAGCGACCAACCAGTTTGGCAATGAGCCAGATTGATACGATGGTGAATGCAATGATCACCGCAAATTTGATGGTGCGCGAAGGGAAGTATCCCTCCCCGCCGAGCACCATCATCAACGGGCCGATGGTAAGACCGCTTGAGATGAGAACCGCCAGCATGGCAGGTACGATGTCACCACGTAAAATCGCCATTCCCGGGTTTGCAGCGGACATACGGGCCAGAATGGCAAGCAAAAGCATTGATGAGAGGAACACGATCGATCCGATAGTGAATTCCATGGGAGACTCCACAATCCAAAAACATCCCGATGCCTGGGACGAGGCTGAACCGGTGGAGAAGCGGCTTTGTGGTTGGCGGAGCCATTCTCCGCCCCAGAGCCTGGTTGAACCAAAGCCGAGTGGCGCGAAGGACGCGTGCAGGCCGGGTCTTTCCCGGGTGTCCGGATTCTGCCTCAAAGCCGGAAAAACGCAAGTGGCCGGGATGCCGCCGCAAGATTATATTTTCTCTGCACTCCGGCAGATCGCAAGCTGACGCTTCGCCGAAACCGTTCAGCCAAGTGCTCCGCGAACGGCTGTAATGAGCGACGCCACTCTCGGGTCGGCATCGTGCTCGACCTTGCGCGCCCGCACCAGACAGGCCTCGGATTTGAGGATCACGCCATCTGACAGGATGCGCAGATGGTTGGCGGTCAGTGTCGAGCCGGTGGAGGTGATGTCGACGATGATGTCCGCAGCGCCAGAAGCCGGTGCGCCTTCGGTGGCGCCGAGGCTCTCGACGATCCGGTAGAGCTGGATGCCGTGGCGGGTGGAGAAAAAATTCTGGGTCAGCCGCCAGTATTTGGTGGCGATGGTCAGGCGGCGGCCGTGGCGGGCGCGGAAGTCGGCAGCGACATCGCCAAGATCGGCCATGGTGTCGACATCCTTCCAGATGTCCGGCACGGCGACGACGACATCAGCGTGGCCAAAACCGAGCCGTGCGGTGATTTCCACCCGCTCATCAGCTCGGGCAAGACTTTCACGGACCAGATCCTCGCCGGTAACACCGAAATCAACCGCGCCGGCTCCGAGTTCACGGGCGATCTCCGAAGCCGAAAGGAACGCCACCTCGACGCCGTCGATACCGTCGATGCGGCCACGATAGCTGCGATCATTGCCAATGGCCGAGACGGTCAGACCGGCTCGGGCGAAGATGGCAATGGCGTCGTCCTTCATGCGGCCCTTGGATGGCAGCGCAACAGTCAATGTCATTGGCCTGCCCTCACGGTTTCGATCCGGTCGAGCCACAGTGAGAAGCCCACGGCTGGGATCGGATCACGCGCACCAAGCAGCGTCATCAGCCGGTCATAGCGGCCACCGCCAGCAAGAACCAGATTGTCGCTGCCTGCGGAAATCTCGAAGACCAGACCGGTGTAATAATCAAGCGGGCGGCCAAAGGCGGCACGCCAGCGAATGGCGGCCAGATTCTCGCCGCGCTCAGACAGCGCATTGAGCCGGGCTTCGAAAGCCGATTGTGCGGCACTGATATCAAGACCGGCATCGCGCGCGAAATCCGCCAGCGTCGAAGCCGCATGATCAAGCGGCACATTGAGCGCCAGAAACGCTTTCAGCGCATCGAGCGATTTGGGCGACAGGCGAGTGGCGTCAAGTGCCTGCTTGCCGATCAGCCGGGCGGCAATTTCGGCGGGCGAGCGGCTGGCATTGGTGGAATAGCCGGTCTGGCTCATCACCTCTTCGATATGCGCCTCGAGCCCACCGACATCGCCGTTCGCAAGAAACCCGGCCACGGAGGCATCCGGCATTGCGGAGGCGTCCGGATTGGCCAGACGGGCGATCATCGCGGTGAGCGCCTGTTCGTTGCCAAAGGCGTGGATCAGCCGTTTCTGCCATCCCGCAGGCAACCCAAGCCCTGCGACAACAGCTTCAAACACTGACTGGTCGCCAAGGATGATCGACAGATTTTCTGCAAGCACGAATTCGGCGATCAGCGCACGGGCCTCCGACAGCGCTCTTGCATCAGCGCGGGCTTCATCGGGTTCACCCAGATCCTCGACACCGGCCTGGAAAAACTCGTTGGCCCCGTCGCGGCGCTGGCGGAACACCTGGCCGAGATAGGAGTAGCGGCGCGGGGTGGCGACGTGCTCGGCAATATGGGCGCTGCACACAGGAATGGTGAATTCCGGCCTCAGGCAGAGGCTCTCGCCGGTCTCGCTTTCGGTGAGGAAGATGCGGCGGCGCAGATCTTCGCCGGCCATGTCTAAAAACGGCTCGGCCGGCTGAATCACAGGGATGTCGACACGGACCCCACCGAGCGCATCAAGCGCACGGGCGAGATCAGGAGCAAATGCGGGAAGTCCGGACTGAGGCATGCGCTATCAGCCTTCCCAATTGGCTGGGATGGGGTTTTGAGCATCGGAAGCTTGCTCTGCAAGTATCCTCTTGACGGTCAAAACCAATTCACCCTCATCGACCAGATGTTCGCCTGCCTTGGCTTCGCGCCATTCGGCGTTGTCGGTGATGGTCTCGGCGATGCGCTTGCCCTCGATCAGGTCCTTGACGATGATCTTGCCCAATTCTTTCTCGTTGCCGCCCTGGATGATGGCGATGGGCGCGCCGCGACGATCGGCGTAGCGCAGTTGCTTGGGGAAATCCTTGGGATTGCCCTGAAACAGCTCGACCGGAATGGTGGGTCCGAGCGGCTGGCCGTCATCGTCGAGCGGGTTGAGCTCGGTGCGCAGCTCCTGCGCCATCTTGGCGTAATCGCCGATGCGGTCGCGATCCATGATGGTGATCATGATAGGGCCGTTGGCCGCCTCACCCGAGAGCTTGCCAAGGTTCTTCAGCGCAGTCATCAGGCGCGAGACGCCGATGGAGAAACCGGTCGCGGGCACTGGCTGTCCCATGAAACGCGAGACGAGACCATCATAACGCCCGCCGCCACCGACGGAACCGAACTGGACCTTCTGGCCCTTCTCATTGGTCACATCGAACAGAAGTTCCGCTTCATAGACAGGGCCGGTGTAATATTCGAGGCCTCGGACACAAGAAGGATCAATTACGATACGGCTCTCATTATATCCTGAACGACCAAACAAACTTTGCATAAGCGATAATTCAGCAATCCCATTCTGATATGCTTCATTAACCATAAAGCTTAGCTGTTCTAAACCGTCAATCAGACCTGCATCATCCCAGTCACCTGCCTCCGCAGAGACTTTGGCCATAATCAATTGCATGACTTGATCTGTCGCTGAGGAAGACAAGCCAGCGCCCGGGGCAAAATCGCCCTCACCTTCCTTGCTACCGTCCCAACGGCCCGGACCGAGCAAGAGCTTCACGCCTTCGATCCCGAACTTGTCCAGCTTGTCGATGGCACGAAGCACGGTGAGCCGACGGGCGGCGTTTTCTTCGCCGCCGAGGCCGATGGCCTCCATCACACCGTCGAGTACCTTGCGGTTGTTGACACGGATCACGTACTGACCACGGGGGATGCCCAGTGCTTCCATGGTGTCGGCCATCATCATGCACATTTCGGCGTCGGCCTGAACGCCGGGCGCACCAACGATATCGGCGTCGAACTGCATGAACTGGCGGAAGCGGCCGGGGCCGGGCTTTTCGTTGCGGAACACCCAGCCTGCGCGATAGCTGCGATAGGGCAGCTGAATGTCGTTGAAATTCTCCGCAACATGGCGGGCCAGCGGCGCGGTCAGATCATAGCGCAGGCTC
>Ga0163216_101232_pt1 | contig 18238 bp, 19 predicted proteins | sample SynspAceP_FD_167610 | JGI IMG/M metagenome (GOLD analysis project Ga0163216, IMG submission 167610) | Saline lake microbial communities from Ace Lake in Antarctica - Synechococcus sp. Ace-P (Illumina Assembly) | ecosystem: Environmental > Aquatic > Non-marine Saline and Alkaline > Saline ...
TGCCAACTCGAACCGCACCCGGATTACGCATCCAGATGGAGAGTATTTTACCTACAGCTATGACGGGCTGAACCGGCAGGACCTGACCAAGGAAAATGGCGGGACGACGATCGGCAATCTGAGATATAAGGGCACTGGGCTGCTTTACCAGAACTGGCGGGTTAGCGGCGTCGACGATCTCTATTATTATGACCCTGCGCAGCGTGTATCGCAAATCCAGACCCGGCTTCCCGGGACTGCGGGAGACAATGTGTTCGGCTTTGCCTACACCCCGGCCAGCCAGATCAAGTCCCGCACGACCAGCAATGATCTCTATGCCAACACCGCTCACTATGATGTCACCCGCGATTATCAGGTGAATGGCCTCAACCAATATACGACCGCTGGCCCCTCGGCGTTCACCTATGACGCCAATGGCAATCTGACCAGCGATGGTTCGGTCAACTTCTCCTATGATGTGGAGAACCGCCTGATCGCCGCCTCTGGCGCAAAGACCGCGAACCTGATCTATGATCCGCTCGGCCGCCTCTATGAGGTCAATCAGGGCGGAGTTCTAAAAACCCGCTTCATCTATGACGGCGATGCGCTGGTGCTGGAATATGACCAGTTCGGAACAATCAAACACCGTTATGTCCATGGCAACGGGGTGGATCAGCCTTTGGTCTGGTATGACGGCGGCACGGTGAACGCTACAAACCGCCGCCATCTGTTCGCCAACTGGCAGGGCAGCATCTCCGCGATCACCGACGCGAGCGGCAATGTGGTCCAGGTCAACGCCTATGACGCCTATGGCATCCCCAATGCCACCAATATCGGACGGTTCCAGTATACCGGCCAGATCCTGATCCCCGAGATCGGCATCTACCACTACAAGGCGCGCGCTTATTCGCCTTATCTGGGAAGGTTCCTGCAGACCGATCCTATTGGCTATGAGGATCAGTATAATCTTTATGCTTATGTCGGGAATGATCCGGCTAATTTTGTTGATCCAGAAGGTGAAAGGCGTAAAAAACCAGGCGATTCGGGCGCTGTTCTAGGAGAATTCATAAGAGCTGGATTGGAGATCGCAGGAGGTAAAGACGCAACCCAAGCTTTCAATGACGCGGCTAGCCGTATCAACTCCTCGCAGGGTACTGGTCGAAAGTCTAAAAGATCTACAAGAAAAGTACGCCGAACCAAACATACTGACAATCGTCACATTGACCGCAAAAAATTTCCAACAAAGAGCAAGTTTAAAAAACCTAGTCAGGTAAATAAGTTACAAAAGAAAACACTCGGCAACCCAGATAGAATAAAGGTACAAAAGGATGGTCGCGTTCGAGTAGAGAAAGACTTCGGCAGAGATATCGGTACGGATGGAGAAAGAACCAATGTTGTCGTAATTAGCAAGAATGGAGATAAGTCCATTACGGAATTCCCAAGGAAAACACCGAGAGATTAAGAAATAGTATGGCACTTGAATTTAAATGGGATGGAGGCAAGAGCAAAGCAGTTTTGCTGGATGTCGAATATGAAGAGTGGGAATCTATCGAATCGACCTTAGAGCTATTTCAAGAACAAACGGGCCTATGGTTGGATCCGTATTCTGATACAAATATTAGCCCAAAAAATGCAAAGATATTAGCGTCGATGCTCGAACAAATACAAAAACCAAAAACTGCTGTTCGGAAGCTTACTAGTATCCTGCTTCAAGCACACCGTTTGGATCGCTGGCTAGTGGCGATAGGTGATTAAAAAATGCAACAAAAAGGCAATATAAAGGTTGGTCAATTATGGGAGATCAAAGACTCTAAGAAGAAATATCGTTGCTTAATACTAAAGTGTGAAACGATTGATAGTGAAGATATAATTCACATATCCATTCTCAATAACAACCTGGAGATCATCACGTCACATATGCCTTTCTCCGAAGGAAGTCTATTCGAGTCGTTGGATTTCAAACTTACTGACACTTTTCCGTTAGGTGATTTTGAAGAGGGATATAAAATTTGGAAAGACGAGTTCAACAAAGGTGAGGCAGGGGTTTACGGGGTTAAGATGGCAAGTATTGTCGGGTGAGGGTGGGTGAGGGTGACAGTTTACTAAATGCACTAAATCGGGATCGTACCTAAGCCCCGCATCACGTTGGATCGCTCCTCCTTCCTCTCTCCTATGACGTGGAAAACCGGAATTACGGAATTACGGTGACAGTTTACTAAATACACTGATTTTCCGCCTGCTGTCCGTTATTGACAACCCGACCCCATTTACCATCGCCAAGGGTGTTTATAACGTGCTGCCATGGCTCGTCTTGCCCGCCTTGTTGTCCCTGGCCTTCCTCATCATGTGACCCAGAGAGGCAATCGTCGCCTGCCAACGTTCTTCGATGATGAGGACTATGCGCTCTACAAATATTTGCTGAGCGAGGCGGCTGGGAAGGCGGGGTCGGAGATCTGGTGCTATTGCCTGATGCCCAACCATGTTCATATCATCATTGTGCCCAGTCATGAAGACGGATTGCGCGCGACCTTTGCCGATGCGCACCGGCGCTATACCGGATATATCAACGCGCGGATGCGGGTGACCGGGCATTTGTGGCAGGGCCGTTTTGGCTCGGTTGTCATGGATGAAGACCATCTCCCCAATGCGGTTCGCTATGTGTCGCTGAATCCGGTCCGGGCGCGATTGGTGGACAGGGCGAAGGATTGGAACTGGTCGAGCGTAAACGCGCATTTGGCGGGCGAGGACGATGGGCTGGTGCAAGTGGCGCCGGTTCTGGAACGCTATGGCCGCTTCCGCGATTTTTTGGGGACAGAAGAAAACGACGCCGCGGCATTCCGGGCGCTGCGCCAGTCAGAATCTACGGGACGACCCCTCGGAAGCGATGATTGGATCGAGCAATTGGAAAATCAGACAGGCCGTACCCTGAAAGCAGAGAAGCGCGGCCCGAAGAAAATTCAGAGTAAGATTGTTTAGGTACATTTAGTAAACTGTCACCGTAACTGCTAACTGAAATGTACTGATCAGGGCCCCCCATCAGAATCGCGCGAACCACATCCCGCTCCATATCGCCAATCCAGCACTTTATGCGACTGGCCAATCAACCCGCTGACACGCACCACCGCCACCAGCGGTAATCCATGCTCACCCTGCACCGCGATGCGCATCGCCGAACCGATGCTGGTCGGCACATCCGCTGCCAGACTGGCCTGCCCCAGGGCTCGGGCGAGTCTTGGGTCCATCTGGCTGGCTTGCGGCAGCGCCAGGCCCGAATAGACCGTGAAATAATCTTCCGCGCAAAAACCGCTTTTGCCATCAAAGCCCGCTTGGCTCATCGCTTGCTCAACATCCGCAATCGACCGGAACAACCGACCAGAGCGCTGCCGCTCCTTCACGCGGCTTACAAAATTCTGCCGGGGCAGCGCGGCAATCCCAAATCCGCGAAGCGCCCGTTCGATCAACGCCGCGTCCGCCTGATTGACATCAATCTTCCCGCCCTCACCGGTCACGCTTATCTGCAGCGCAATATCACCAAATCTGTAGCTCGTCTGAGCCGGCAGCCGCGCAAATTCACTGCGCGGGCCATTGAACAATATATCGGCCACCACCGTCTCCACCACGCTTTCCTGAGCATAGCGCAGCTGTAATTGTTCGCGATCATCAGAATAGGCCTCCGCCGCGTGCAAATTTTTGAGCATCAGCAGCGCGACAATCGACCCGCCGAGCAAAAGCAGCCACATCGCCGTGATCAGGATATAGCCTTGCTCCGATCGCTTGGGCTGCGCCCGACAAGAAACCGGATCATGGTAGTTCATCAGGGACCGCTGGCACGGGTTCCGGTTCGAGCACCGCCGGGACAAGCCTTGGTCCGACCCATCCCGCCTTGGCCTCGTCAATCAAGGGTCGGGTCAGATCCAATCCATCGATCAGCGCATCGACCGTGTTCTTGATCTCTTCCGGTGAACGGATAACTGTCGGCGTGATCAGAATGATCAATTCCGTGCGGCTGCCGGTATCCACCTTGCGCCCGAACAGGCCGCCCAGCACCGGTATCTGGCTGAGGAACGGGATTCCGGTTTTCTCCCGCGTCTGGCGATTGCGAATGAGCCCACCCAGAGCGATCATCTGTCCCGAGCGCGTCGCAACCGTGCTCGACAGTCGGCGCTGCTGGATGGTGGGGGAGTTGATGCCGGACGTTGTTGTTGTCGCGACATCGCTCACCTCCTGCGAGATATCGAGGATGATCGTGCCGCTGTCATTCACGCGCGGGGTAACTTGTAATATAACGCCGGTATCGCGCAGCTCGATATTGTTGACAATCGGCGCGCCGGGCGATGTGACACTTTGCGACTGCTGGGTCACAATCGGCACCTGATCACCCACCTGCAAGGTTGCCGGTTCGTTGTTGAGTGTCAGTATCTTGGGCGCAGAAAGCACTCTCACGTTGGTCTTCGACTGCAGCGCATTGAGCACGGCGGAAGCAGAAGAGCCTAGGACGGAGACCGAAAAGCCCGGAAAACTCGATGATGGCGTGCCGCTGGTCGTGCCGGTGCTGGTTATCGTGTTGGTGCCATTCGAACCTGATCGCAGCACCGAAAAATCGACACCAAAACGCAGGTCGTCACTCAAGGTCACTTCTGCCAGCGTCGCCTCGATCAGAACCTGCGCCACCGGTTGATCGAGTTTTTCTAGCGCCTCGCGGATAAACCCATATTCCTCGCCATTGGCGTAAATAAGCAGGCTGTTGTTCTGGTTGTTGGGGACGATCCGCAAATTGCCTGCAAGTCCGGATACAGGTGAGGCGCTGGATGCTTGCGCCTCGATGGACGAGCCACGCTCACCATCACCGCCGGTCGCGCCAACGCCGCCCAGATTGCCACCAACATTGATGCGTGGCGGGGCAAGAGGTGGCGGCGCAGAACCGCCATCGCCGTTACCCAATACCAATTGCAGCGATGACGCAATATCGGCGGCCCGCCCGTTCTGGACGGCATAGCTGTAGAGCTTTCTTTTACCCGAGCCGCCAGAATCAAGGCGCCTTATCCAGGGCTCAATCCGGGCGAGATCTGCGCCATTGCCCGCAATTCCCAAAACCGAGCGCAGGCGCGGCAGGGGGATCAAGCGTACGCGCGTGCCGATGATATCAAAGGGTGGCTCAAAGATTTTATCCAGTTCGGCCACAATCGTGTCTGCATCGACATTCTCGAGGCGGAATATCTCAAAATTCATTTGAGCGAGACTGTCGACATCAAAACGGGCGACGAGCTTTTTGGCTGAATCGCGTTCATCCGCGCTGCCACTGATCTCCAGCTGATTGCGCCCGTCCCGGCTGGCAGAGGCAATATTTGCACCCAGAAATCCCTCAATCAGGCGCGCGATTTCTTCCGCGCTGCCATATTGCAGCATGATGATCTCGGTTGCATAGCCTGGCGCGGAAGGAGCAAATTCTCGCGGCGCATCGCTGTTCATTGTCACGGGCGCAGCGCCGCGTGCCTTGGCGCGCGGGACGATGCGGTATCCGTCTGTCCGTTTGATGATCACCGCATCAACGCTGCCCAAGGCTTCTTCGAGTAGAGGGATGAGCGAAGCTGCGGTCACCGGCTTAACCGTGCGCATGGTGATATTGCCGGTGACATCGGGATCAATGGCATAGTTGACGCCCAGCATTGACCCCATCACCGCATCGACCACGCGCTTCACATCGGCATCGACAAATGCAAGGGAATAGCCGTTGACCTCGTCATATTGAATGCGCGGTGATTTGGGCGTTTGCGCGGCGACCGAGTGCGGCATGGCAAGCATCATCGCCCCTGCACAGCTTGCCCAGAGAATAGAACGAAAAGACGATTTGTACGGCCTGTAAAAAAAACTCACTCAGGCTCTCCCATGTTTGATACTTCTGTTGTGCCGGTCGTCCCCGCAGGACCACCCAGCGCCTTGTTGCCAAAATCCAGATTGATGCTGATCTGCTCGCCATTGGAGCTGAACCGCGCATTGGTCTTGCCGACGGCGATCAATTGCCAGCCATCGCTGCTTTGGCCGGGTGTGAGCGTTTTTGTCTCACCATTGGCGTTTTTGACAATCGCTACCGATTTGCCGCGGCGGCGAGATATGAGGCCAACGAGTGTCGGTGCAGGGAAGGCTTGCGGCTGTGGTTCAGCAATATTCTCATCAGCCGCCATCATTTCATCAGCGAAAGCCAGCGGTGCTCGCTCGGGATTGAAAATGGGTTTTTGAGCAAGCGCAGATAATGCCACAATTTCCTGAGGTCGAACTTTTGTGATCATCAATGGTTCTGGTACTTGGATATCGGCGGGCTCCTTGGACAGCAGCCACCAGGGCACCAGAACCATGAGCAAGGCACAAAACCCAAGGATGATCCAGTTTCTGTCCAACCGGGCGATCATGATTTCATCCAGGCGGCGACAATCTGGCCAGAAAATTGAACGCGCGGGTCGGTCACCGGCGGGCTAGCTTCGCCCTCATTGACCATTACAGGTTCGGAAGCTTCGATCTGCCAGGATTTGAACCGCATCAGCGGTGAATCGCTTTCCAGTCTGTTGATAAAATCTGTGATTGCCACCTCGTCGCCCAGGATCGCGAAATCGAAAGCAATAATCTTGCTGCCCTTGATTTCTGGTCGAAGATTGAGGCTTGCCAGCTGCAATTCATTTTGTGCCGCAAGACCGTTCACATAAGACTGCGCCAGTGCCGCCGCATCCTCCCGGGATTTTGCTTCGAGCAATATTCCCGCTGGCAAGGCCTCTGCCTTTTCCGGTTCCGGACGTGCTTGCAGATTCTCAAGCCGGGTGAGCTGGAAGCGCGCATCCTGCAATTTGGTGAGGCTCGCATCCGTTTGTGAGATCACCGGTCCAACAACCAGTGACCAGAGAATGAAAATCCCGAAGAACAGCAGCGCAATCGCCAGCAATTTTCGCATCGCCGGCGACAGGTCCGACAGGGTTGCGGTCAGAGAGTTGCTTTTGTCTGCGGTCATGGCCGAACCTCATAGCGAACGCGCGCGCGCAGATTCTCGGTCGGGATTTCCTCAGCCGGTCTGATATTGCGAATGATCGGTGCTGCTTGCAGCGCCACTTCAGCTGCATCGCGGTCTGCCATATCGGCGACAAATTCAAATCTGCCATCGGCGGATTGACTGCTCGCCACCGTCCAGTCGGAGTCTGGCAGATAGCGAGCAAGGCTTTCAAGCCGATTGCTGGCGCTAGGTATATGGTACAGAGGCGCAGCGGCACGTCGGACCATTTCTTCCTGCCTGATCTGTTTCTCTTGCGCCAGTTTTGGCCCGAGATCCTGTTCCAGGCGCTCGGCGCGCGCAATGTTGAGCGAGGTCAGGAGCTCGGCGACCGCAATCGTGGTCACCGGGATTGTTGCCAGCATAAGAGCGGCCGCCGCCAGAATTTTCTTATCCTTGCTGTCAAAGAAGGTATTTTTTATCTCCAGTGGCCTGCGAAGCGTCACGATATGCTCATCGATCCTCGCACAAAATGTCGGCGGCATTAGCGCCTGGTCAAAAAAATGACTTTCGATTTTCTCGATTCTTGCAATCCGCGCAATTGCCACCACAAGATGGATTTCTTTTTCATTGCGCGCCGCTTCGGCAAAGTCCCAGACAATATATTCAGGCTTGAGCGGCGAAAGCGCGGAAATCTGCAGGGCCAAAGCCGAGCGCAATTGTCCTGCGCTGGCGCGCGGCAATATGACGGGAATCTGCAAGACATCTTTGCTGTCCAGAAACAGGCGTGGTTGCTGAACCTGGGCAAGCGCTGCAATCTGCTCCCAGCTTTCCTCGTCCATTTCCTCGAATGCACAATTTTGAACCATGCGCTTCGCTTCGCCGCCAGCGATCGTCTCGATTGTAACGCTGTCTGCATCCAGCAATATGTCGAACCGGTCGCGCTCGGTTGGCAGTCCCTGCAATCCTGCCGGCAGCATGGCGCGCATTTCATCGCTCCACCAGGACCAGAGGGACTGAAGATTGTTCGCCATATTGGAGACAAGCGCGTTCATGATCGGCACTGCTGCGATACGGGATCAAAGACGCAGGCACCATCCGAGTTGATACGGGGACGAAAGCTCAAGACCTTTGCCTCCTTTTCCGCGTTCCATTGAACCGAAATGTCGATTTGGCGAATATAGGGATCGGAGGATATTTGATTGCTGTCTGTTTCATAAGCAAGTTCAATGTCCTCGGCGCTATCCAGCACTATCGTGTCGGGGAGATCGCTGCCAGGCAGGGACAAGACAAGTGATTTACCGTTTAACGCCTGAACAGCGGCAAGATTGGCGGAAATATAGCCGCGCCTCCCCAGCACAGCGGGCGCCTGCATTTCAAAAGCCAGCTTTTCAGCATCTCTGGGGAGGGTTTTCCCGTCGCCATCTGCAAACCGGGCGCTCCCCAAAATATTCTCCAGCAATTTGGCAGCATCCAGCATCGCGCGTGGCTCCTGGCTTTGCTCAGCAGCTTTCAGATCCTTCACCAATCCGGATATCACCCAGCTAATCGATCCCAGCAGCATGGCGCCAATCACCAGCGCCACCAGGGTTTCGATCAATGTGAAACCATTCTGCTTCATTGACCAGCGAGCTTTTTCAGATAGCGTTTCTGCAAAGAGACAAGATTGGACCTGTGTTCAGGCCCGGCAGCGATTTGCGCTTCCACCAGCGCAAAGGCGCCGCGTGGATCGCGTGCAATTTCCTTTTCTTCCAGTAACCACAATATCTGGCCGTCCTGCCCGCGCAGCCGGGACGGCTCGCCCGGCCGTCCACGAAGCGCTTCGATATGACTTTGTGCGCTCAAAAGCGCATCAATCTGATTCTGGCTGTTATGGCCGCGGCTCTTGGCGGTCACAGCGCCGTCCATGATGATGGCTATCATGAGCGCGCTGACCACGAGCGCAACCAGCACCTCGACAAGGGTGAAGCCATTTCGGATGGGAGCCATGCTCATTTTTCGATTTGTCCGTCGATCCAGCGGACGGTGAATCGTGATTTTCCGTTCGAAGAAATGATACCGCCGTTAGAAGAGCCGTCAGCATGGAAAGTAATCTGGTTGGTTGCCTCGCCCAGTGAAGGCTCAAGCACTGCATCAAAATTTTGCAAATCTAGCGTCTGGACTGTGGAGGATTGGAGTGCTTCGCCTCGCGTTTTGATAATGGCGCCTTCCAGCGTAAGTGTTTGAGCGCGCTGGTCAACACTGCTGCGACCGGTGCCGCTAGCAAACAGCACGGCTGCTAACGACATGATAGCAAGCACAACCAGCATCTCGATGAGGGTAAACCCTTCCTCCGAGATTGATATTCGCTTCGAGCCAAAAATATCAGGGAATGGCTTTGATATCGGCATCTTCGCCATTACCCCCTTCCTTGCCATCGGCTCCCAAGGAAATCAGTTCAAAGGGCGCGCCTTCGACCGGTGAGCGATAGATAAAATCCCTGTTCCAGGGGTCCCTCAGTTGCCGTTCTTGCCGCAGATAGGGTCCGTTCCAGCCCGCCGGCGGCTCGCCCATGGACCACAGCACCGACAGGCCGTCATCGCTAGTGGGATAGGCTCCGGTATCCATCTCAAAATAGCGTAGACTTGCGGACAAGGTCTCCATCTGGATTTTGGTGGATTTGGACTTTGCGCTGCCCATGAGTTTTGTAATTTGCGGAATGGCAACGGCTGCGATCAGACTGATCACAACCAGCACCACAAGCATTTCCATAAGCGTAAATCCGGACGCTTTTTTGCCAGCTGGGTTTGTGACATTTTTCATTTCAAACTCATCCTGCGAAATCTCCAAGAGAAAATATACCCAGCATCACCCCTGCCACAAGCATCGCGACAAGACCGCCCAGAGCCAATATGGCAATGGGATTGACGAGACTGACAATCCGTTCGATCCGCGCTGCCGCTGCATCGCTCATGATGATAGACGCATGGCCGCAGGTTTTACCAAGCTTTCCTGTCCGCTCACCTACCTCCAGCAAACGGCTTGCTGTGCGCGGGAACATGGATGTGGATTCCAGCGCATAGGACAGCCGTCCACCCTCGCGGATTTGTGTTTCCACATTTTCAAGTTCACGCTTCCATCGGCGGCTTGGCAAAGTCTCGCGCGCCAGCGGCAATGCGCGGACAACTGTCAGGCCGTTTCCGATCAGCGTCGCGAGCAGTCCGGTAAACTGTCCTGCCAGATATTGATCGCGCAGCTTGATGCCGGGAACATGAGGCGCGATCCGGCTCAGCAATTGCTGGCCGGCTTCTGATTTTCCAAACAGCCACAAACCGAGCCCGCCAAGCAACAATGCGCTCAAAAACAGGCTGCCATAGGCGCGGACAAAGGCTGACAAGGAGAGCACATAGACGGTCAGCATTGGCAATTTGCCTTCCTGTCCGGCAAAAATCGGTTCGAACTGGGGAACCACACTGGTGAGAACGATCACCAGCGCAGCGATGGTCGCGATCAGGACTGCTGCCGGATAGGTAAGCGCGGTAATCAGTTTTGCCCTGACCTCGCTGGCCTTAGTCAGACGCTCGGCCAGCGACGTCAGGGCAGCGCCAAGCTTTCCACTTTTTTCCGCCGATTTTATCACCCCGATAACATAGCGGGGAAAGATCGAACCTGTTTCCAACGCGCCTGCCAGACCTTTGCCCTCCTTGACCTCGTTCAAAACATTTTTAAGCAAAACTTTCTGGCGCGCTTTGGGCATTTGATCGCGCAGCAGATCGAGCGAGCGATCCACCGGCAGGCCGGAGCGCACCAGAAGCGCGAGTTGGCTGAGGACAAGTGCTTGTTCTGCAGCGCTTATGCGATAAGAAAACTGCACCGGTTGATTGAGACGTTCGGAAAAACTCATCGCGCCAGATTTTATTTTTAGCGGCGTAACGCCGCTTGCCATCATCATCTGGACACAAGCCTGTTCGTCAGCCGCTTCCATCTTTTGCCAGTTTTTTTTACCCGCAGAATCTATTATAAGGCACCGAAACTGTTTCACTGGAAGCCCGCTACTCGTTCAACTTCATGGATGGAGGTGACGCCTTCGCTTGCAAGCTGGAAACCGTGGCCCAGCAAAGTCTCAGACGGTGGTATCTGATGGCTTTCCGCATCCCCTGTACGAATTTTGGCCCGCAAATTTTCATCAACCTCGACAATCTCAATCAATGGCCGCCGGCCTGCATATCCGCTGTCATGGCATTTTGTGCAGCCTTCGGCATGGAAAAGTTTTTTTGGGGCTGTGAGCCCCATATTCTCAAACAGCGCCCGTTCATGCGCGGTTATGGGCTGCTCTGATTTGCAATGTTGGCACAGGCGTCGCACCAGCCTCTGCGCGATCGTCGCAATCACCGTGGAAGCCACCAGGAAACGCTCCACCCCAATATCGTCCAGCCTGGTATACGCGCCCAGCGCGCTGTTGGTGTGGAGCGTGGAGAGAACCAGATGACCGGTCAGCGCGGCACGGTGCGCGATCTCGGCCGTTTCGGAATCTCTTATTTCCCCAATCATCAAGATATCGGGGTCTTGGCGCAGGAAAGCGCGCAAGCTGCTCGCATAGTCAAGACCGATTTCGCTATGCACCTGCACCTGATTGACGCCATCGAGCATGATCTCGACCGGGTCTTCAACCGTCAGGATTTTTACTTCCGGCCTGCGCAACGCATTGATCGCGCTGTAGAGAGTGGTGGTTTTACCACTACCGGTGGGCCCGGTGAGCAAGATGATGCCATGCGGTTGATCAAGAGCTCGGCGCATTTTTTGAAGGGCTGGCTCTGGCAAGCCTAGCTTGTCCAGATCTAGCGGGAGGGTGCTTCGGCCCAGCAGCCGCATCACAATGCTTTCGCCATTGGCTATAGGAGAGGTGGAGACGCGGATATCCACATCCTCCCCGCGCACGGTAAGTTTGATCCGGCCATCTTGCGGCAAGCGACTTTCAGAAATGTCGAGGCCCGCCATGACCTTGATGCGGGACGCGACCGCTTCGGAAATATTGAGGGGATGGCGCTCAACTTCACTGAGACGGCCATCAATCCGGTAGCGCACCGACAATTGCCGGGCCATCGGTTCGATGTGGACATCGGACGCCTGAGCCTTGATGGCGCCCGACAGAATATTGTGGACCAGGCGGATAATCGGCGCTTCGCTGATACCGTCGTGCAGGCGCTCCAGTTCTTCATCGAGATCGGAGGTGGTTTGCTCCAATATGCCAGCGGTCTCGCTCGCGCCAAAATATTGGCCAAGCCGGTCATCAATTTCATCAATGCGGGCCAGATTGAGGGTGATTTCGCCGTTACAGGCGAAGCGCATCGCTTCGAGTGCCAGCGCATCTTCCGCATCGCTGGTGATAATCGTCACCCTGCCATCGGTCTCGACGGGAAAAATCTTGTGCTTCTTGAGAAAGAACGGATTGATCCCGTCGATTTCAGCCGGCTCCCTGGTCAGAATTTCATCAGAAGCGCGATCAATGTCAGAGACCTCGATCATGGCATCCAGCAACTGGGCATCGCTCACCAATCCAAGTTGTGACAGCACCCAAGGGAGCCGCATATGGGTTTGCGACGCGATTTCGCCCACGCGTTCCATTTCGCCCGGCGTCAGTATTTCTTGATCCAGCAAATGCTCCGAAAGACTCGGCAAAACCACCCCCAATGTTGATTTTACATGGTAGCCTAGTGGCCGATTTTGGCAATGCAATACGGGCAAAGTCTGGATTGGCCGCAAAGGTCAAATTCAAATCAAATGGGTAGCAAAAATTTCGCGCTGGGACTAAACCGCTCAGGCTATCATGAAGAGAACCAATGGCATTTGAGACAGTCGAGGAATGGAAAGTGGAGCGCAGGTTCGCGATGACACAGCCCGGCATTATGGCGTTCCCGGAACTTCCCACCCAGTGGCCTTTCCGCGAAAAAATTGCCAAATTGCCAAGTGCTGGTCTGGCGCTTCTCCTCAATGGGCTTTTTTTCTATTTCTTGATCACTAACGCCTTTGACCGGTCTGTTGATGAACCGCACAAACCGGCCCAATCAAATTCCACCGAAATGACCATGATTGCGCTGAGCGATCTGCAGGAGCCAGCCGATTCCAGCGAATTTGATCCGGGAAAGCATCAGCCTGCCACGCCCTCCAGCGCCCGTGAAAATCCGATCGATCTGACTTCCGAAACACAGCTCCCGTCCGAATGGACGGTTGGCCGTATCCGAGTTTCGCGCACCGGTGCTGGTGATGCACCAGCACAGTCGTCGTCGATGACAGGAACTGGCGGCGGCGGGATTTATGATCCCTTCGCCGGGGCTGCTCCTAAACGTTTGAAAGATCAGGAGCTCGCGGGTGCAAGTGGTCCATCGAGCACTCCTTCTTTGGTAGATCGAGTTTCTGGCTTTTTTGGTTTTGGCGATCAAAGCGAAGGGATTGATGATCGCGCCTTCGACGCGTGGGTGCGGTTTTTGCGCAGCCGCTTGCCGCAAGCGAGGGGGAGTGTGGAACTGGCCGTCACTTTGGATGGCACAGGTGCAGTGACGACCGCGGAAATCAAAGGTGGCAGTGCATCGCCGCAAGTCAAATTTTTCGTCCGCAATGCCATCATCGGGCGCAGGCTGTCGGGAGGTGCTTCGGACAGTGGCAATTCCACAATGGATCTTCCGGCCATTATTTTGGGCTAGGCTGACAAGCTGAACGAGTGCGATCAGGCCTAGGCTGGTTCCGGCTTTGCCCGAACCCATTCCAGCGGTCCCTGATGAACTGCCCTGATCCGGTTTCTTGTCGCGCGCAGCCGAAGCGATCGGAGCAAGGTTATATCCTGATCACAGCGATGTGGCTGCTGTTGCTCGGCGGATCGATTGTCGCGCTGCTGATGCTCAGGAATTTGCATGCGGCGGAGGCCTATTCGGATGACCGCCCACAATTACAGCTGCGCTATGCGCAGGAAAGTGCCGTAGAAACGGTGGTGGCCGACATATTGTTCAACGGCCCGCGCAGTGAATTTGCGCGGCTTCCGGCGAAGGCGGGAAGATGGATGTCAATCAGGCGGATGCCACCTTGATCGAACGGGCGCTACGCGGACTTGGGGTGGCCGCGCTGCCCCGGCAGAATTTTGTCAACAGGGTGAAGGAACGGCAGCGCTCTGGCCGGTTGTTCCGGTCGATCGCGGATGTGGAGGAGGCGATGAGCCAAGCGGGCTTTGATGGGACAAGCGGTTTTTGTGCAGAGGATTTTTTTACCGCTTGTTCGGGTCTTGCGCTGCCGCAGGCCAGCCAGATGGACCCGAAACTGGCCAGCGCCCTGGGGCAGGCGAGTTTGCAGGCGGATGTACCCACCAGCATCGGTTCGGCTATGCGGATAAAGGTGCAGGGTGAACAGGGATTGCCGTTGGTCGCCGTGGTGCGCGTCAGTGGGTTGATTGGTCAGTCGCACAAGGTGCTGGATTGGAGGCATGGTGAGGGATGTGGTTCGCGCGGTTCTGATGGGGCAGATGGTGCCGCAGATTAGTGCATTTAGCACACTGGCACCGTAATTCATTTAGTAAACTGGCACCGTAATTGCGAAATTGGGGATTGTTGCACCTGTCACGATATTAAATTTCTATATTCGTTCAATACCACATTTTGGGCATCGTTTCGGTTGATTAAAATAGGTTGGCTTATCGATTCCAAAAAAAGAGTCAAAAGCTCCGAACGCACGCGTCTTGCAATTCTCGCACCGTATCAAGTGTATGTATATCCCCATAATAGCTAATGATGCGAAAATTATTTTATATTCCCAATCACTGAAGTCTCGAAACATGGACACAGCGGCTATTACACTGCTCACGCCCATTATTGTCCAAATCTTAACTCTCACTAGAGATTTTTTGCGATGATTTATCATGGGCATTGAGGGCAAATCCAATTTCCGAGTGTATCAGCGACTTGATCCTTTAAGTTCTTTGCAGAACTAACCATATCCGACAATATACTTGTTGTTCCTGTTATTTGTCCACCCACACCTACTGATGCACCGGCTCCAAGCTTTAATCGCCCCGGTGTCGCCACCCGAGGATTGGTTGCGCGGGTTACAGTAGTACCTTCTCGTTCAGAACCAACAACCTCAACTTCAGTACCTGCCACGAATACGCCCGCTTGTGCCTCTACAACAAAATCCGCAGACGTTGTATTTTCTGCCGCCCCCCCATCAGACGCTGTCCTATTTCCAGAAAGACTGAGGCCGGCATCTAATCCGGCACGACCGGTTAACTCGGCTTCACCACCAAGTTCCAGATTGCTGGTATCTATTGACGCCGTCAATTCCAATTCAGCCCCCATTATCAACACTCCAGTCAGACTGATCGTTACTTCATACTTATTTCCCATCGCTTCAGGTTCTCGTTCTTTCATTCCCGATGGATCAATTCTCCCAACCGGATCATTCCCAACATAAGCATACAAATTATACTGATCCTCATAACCAATAGGATCAGTCTGCAAAAACCTTCCCAAATAGGGAGAATAAGCCCGCGCCTTGTAGTGATAGATGCCGATCTCGGGGATGATGATCTGGCCGGTATACTGGAACCGTCCCAGGTTGGTGTCATTGGGAATGCCGTAGGCGTCATAGGCGTTGACCTGGACGGCATTGCCGCTCGCGTCGGTGATCGCGGTGATGCTGCCCTGCCAGTTGGCAAACAGATGGCGGCGGTTTGTAGCGTTCACCGTGCCGCCGTCATACCAGACCAGCGGATTATCCACCCCGCCGCCATGGACATAGTGGTGGAGCATGGTGCCCGCGCTATTATATTCCGCCACCAGCGCATCGCCGTCATAGAGGAACCGCGTTACCGCGCCGCCGCTACCATTGTTGGTCTCGTAGAGCCGGCCCAGCGGATCATATTTAAGCTGCGCGGTCTTTGCGCCACTGGCGCTGATCAGGCGGTTTTCTGTGTCATAGGTGAAGAAAAGGAGGAGCGGGTAAACGGCGGAAGCTTGTCAGTTGCGGTCAGGAAATTAGTAAACTGTCACCGTAAATCCGGTGCGCATCGGCAAAGGTTGCGCGCAACCCGTCTTCATGACTGGGCACAATGATGATATGAACATGGTTGGGCATCAGGCAATAACACCAGATCTCCGACCCCGCCTTCCCAGCCGCCTCGCTCAGCAAATATTTGTAGAGCGCATAGTCCTCATCATCGAAGAATGTTGGCAGGCGACGGTTGCCTCTCTGGGTCACATGATGAGGAAGGCCAGGGACAACAAGGCGGGCAAGACGAGCCATGGCAGCACGTTATAAACATCCTTGGCGAGGGTAAATGGGGTCAGGTTATCAATAACGGACAGCAGACGGGAGATTAGTGCATTTAGTAAACTGTCACCGTAATCAAGCCGGGCTATTTGGGGGTTATTGCACCTGTCACCGTAATTCGGGGTTTGTGGAGGGAATTGGGAGCTTGTGAGTTACGGTCAGGAAATTAGTGCACTGTCACCTAAATTCTCTGTCATCAATTATCAAAGTCATTTTTTACATTTTGGATAAGATCCTCGTATTTTGCGAAACCCTCTAGGATGGGATTGGCCAGCGCAAAAATCGCTGTTTCAATTTTATCCATATAGTCCTCTTCGTACTCAATATGTTCTCGACCTTCGATTGCGTTAGCCCACCATTCTAAGTCCTCACGAGTTAACTCACCGTCCGCGTATCTGTTCAGAACTGACTCGATATTCGATTTGGTCAGCACAACTGGTTTTCCGTCAAAATCCCAAGCGACTTTTGCCAATTTTGCCGAAATTTTCTCACGATCCTCTGAAAATTCAATAAGCTCGACTATTGTTTCTATTGCATCAGTCATTGGGTTTTATGGTCACCTGATTAATCTTGTCCTTAACATGCACAACATTGCCGTCTGGATCAGTTGTAGTTTTGGTATAAATCATAGTATCCCCATTTGAATCAATTTGTTTTTGATACTGTGCCGATGAACCTGGAACCTTGCCCGGCACATCGGCAGTTACAGCAGTACCGCCGTTCGGTAGCTTGGTAGTTCTAACGCTGTCTCGGCCTCCTTCTGGAATTTTTTTCGTAAAGCGTTTTATGTTTTGGCTCACTCTTTTGACATCTTTTGTATCCACAGGAGACACCAGATCAAAGACCGCACTCGCTTTATCAATGGCCGATGAATCTGGATCGGCAAGCGTGACGACAGCGTCTCCGATTTCCATCGCAGTTTCTTTTCCCGCTTTAACAACATTGCCGCGATGCTGATAGGTTTTACGAAGAAACTTTATAGCTTTCCCCCAAACCTTCCCGCTGGGGTCAATATTTCCAACCGGATCATTCGCAACATAAGCATAAAGATTATACTGATCCTCATAACCAATAGGATCGGTCTGCAGGAACCGTCCCAGATAGGGAGAATAAGCCCGCGCCTTATAGTGATAGATGCCGATCTCGGGGATCAGGATCTGGCCGGTATACTGGAACCGTCCGATATTGGTGGCATTGGGGATGCCATAGGCGTCATAGGCGTCGACCTGGACGACATTGCCGGTCGCGTCGGTGATCGCGGTGATACTGCCCTGCCAGTTGGCGAACATGTGGCGGCGATTGGTCGCGTTCACCGCGCTGCCGTTATACCAGACCAAGGGATCATCGACGCCGCTGCCGTGAACATAGCGGTGCTGGATCGTGCCCAGCTGGTCATATTCTAGCACCAGCGCATCGCCGTCATAGATGAAACGGGTTTTGGCTGCGCCGCCCTGATTGGTTTCGTATAAACGCCCCAGCGGATCATAGATCAGATTGGCGGTCTTTGCGCCAGAGGCGGCAATCAGGCGGTTCTCCACATCATAGGTGAAGGTCACCGCGCCATCGCTGGTCAGATTGCCATTGGCATCATAGGTGAACGCCGACGGGCCAGCGCTGGTATATTGGTTGAGGCCATTGACCTGATAGGCGCGGGTCACGTCATAATGGGCGGTGTTGGCGAAGAGATCATTGCTGGTCGTGCGCGATTTGATCTGGCTGGCCGGGGTATAGGTAAAGCCGAATATATTGTCTCCGGCAGTCCCGGGAAGCCGGGTCTGGATCTGGGAGACGCGCTTTGCCGTGTCATAATAATAAACGCTGTCCACGCCGTTTGCCCGCCAGTTCTGGAACAAAAGACCAGTGCCCTTATATCTCAGATTACCGATCGTCGTCCCGCCATTTTCCTTGCTCAGATCCTGCCGGTTGAGCCCGTCATATGAATAGGTAAAATACTCTCCGTCCGGATGGGTGATACGAGTACGGTTCGAGTTGGCG
>Ga0163216_101233_pt1 | contig 18211 bp, 17 predicted proteins | sample SynspAceP_FD_167610 | JGI IMG/M metagenome (GOLD analysis project Ga0163216, IMG submission 167610) | Saline lake microbial communities from Ace Lake in Antarctica - Synechococcus sp. Ace-P (Illumina Assembly) | ecosystem: Environmental > Aquatic > Non-marine Saline and Alkaline > Saline ...
GTCCGGGGAAAGATCATCAATCTCAGATAGCCAGGCTAGATAGTCGTGATGGTCCATGCGCGCCTCCTGCGTTCATGTTCCGTTATATCGCATCAGAGAGTGCATAGCTAATGCGAATTGAGCCTTGCGCAAAGGCGTCAAGAAGATCAGACGCCAGCACCTCTGTCACCTCGATGTCGGTAACGGGTTCGATACTGTGATCCGAGATGCGCAACAGGACGCTTCGCAATCCCAGGAAATCGCCGGGGATCTGGAAATCGACGATCTGTCGCTGTCCATCCGGCAAAATCTTGTAGGAACACGCCCATCCCGATCCGAGGATATAGGCCGCCTGATTCGCCTGGCCCTGATCCACGAGGTCACGCCCGGCGACAAAGGTCCGGCGGCGCTTGTGCAGCGATTCCAGCACAGTGAGTTCTTTCTCGGTCAAAGCAACGAAAGCCCCAAGTTTTCGGATTAAAGGCGAATGTATCAATGAAACGAACCTTCCGTCAGAGCCAGCAGAGTCACTATCATAAAGATGCGATCGATGACTGATGTCGATCAGTCCAGCATAGCAGAATATTTGAAAGCATGCCGCATGCCGATCTGGAACTTTCCACGCAGGCATGAACGCCATAAAAGGTCAGCTTAGCATGTCGGATCACGATACATATTCAGGAATCGCAGCGCTCACAATCTGTGAGGCCCTGCTTCTTGCCCTGAACGACGCCAAGGTTCTGCCCGAACGCGAGATCGTTGGTGTGCTGAAGGATGCGGCCACGACCCATGCAAACGCGGTCAGAACCGAGTCCAATAGCGACATGCACGAGGGCGTTGCCGCGTTGATCAACGGCATTATTGCAGGCGGAAACTCGGTCCGGCGGCCGTGAACCAAGTCCACTAAACGGATGCGGACCAGAGGACGTAGGGTATGAGGCACTCCGTCGTCAAGACACCGGTTCCGCTCTTGCGGTCATCATTCCTGCGAGCAGTGGACCATGCCGGTTCGATATGCGCGACGGATGATCTGCTTGTTGTGTGGACTTTTACTTTCGCAACGAGTGCACGCGTCGAGGGATAAAAGCTCATCGCAGCCCGGCTAGGAAAACGGCGAAATACCGCTGCATTGGATCAAAACAGCGTGTCAAATTAACCTGCATCAGGGCGAGCGCCTTTGAGTTGTTTTACTGTCTTCTTTGCAAGTGTGGCGTGCCATCTCGGGAACCGAATCCCGCTGTGCTGCGCCATACGATTGAAACCATGGGTGTTGGGGAAATGCACATGACTGAGCCGACATTTTGTCCAAAGACTGTAATTATCCCTGCCGCTGGCAAGGGAACGCGGATGCTTCCCGCAACCAGAGTGACGGCAAAGGAGCTGTTGCCAGTCTATGATCGTCCGGTGATCCAGTTTGCGATTGATGAAGCCATCGACGCCGGTGCGACACGGATTGTCATTGTTGTCAGTAAGACCAAGGCGGCAATCCGAGAATTTCTCGGCAATGTCGCGGTCTCTTCAATCCAAAGCGCAGGGGGGCAGGGTCAGGACCGCCCGCCCGTCGAGATTATCTATGCAATGCAGGACGAGCCGAAGGGCCTGGGCCACGCCATCCTGTGTTGCAAGGGGCTGACCTTGCCAGGACCGTTCGCGGTCATTCTGCCGGACGACGTTATCATGGCCGGCAGCTGCCTGTCTGAAATGGGCAGGAACTATAAAGGAGGGCACATGATCGCCGCGATGCGGGTGCCCGAGGAGGAGACTTGCCAATACGGCATCTTCTCACTGAGCGGCTCTGCGACGGGTGTCTGCATTCCCGTCACCGGCATGGTGGAAAAACCACCGCTTGGTCGCGCACAGTCCGCGATTGCTGCAGTCGGGCGTTACATTCTACAGCCGATGATTTTTGACGTGCTTGATAACACGCCAAAGGGCGTGGGCGGCGAGGTGCAGTTGACGGATGCGATTGCGATTGCCACCCATTCAGTGCCGCTAACGGCGTTCCGGTTCTCCGGAACTCGGTATGATTGCGGCAACCATGATGGCTTGCTTGCGGCTGCTAACGCGCATCAGGCGGCGGTTAAAGTCGGTCGAGTCGCGGCGGCGCTGTCCAATTTACGTCCCCCACTAGGACCTGAGAGAAACGGCAAATCCGCTGGTCAGGCTCAGCTGGGGCGGGTTCCTGCGCTCGCGTAGCTAGCATTTGACGAACTGTCCGCAGGAGCCGTGAAGACAGGTCGAAACGGAGTAACGAGTCGCGAAATCCTTGGTCACTGCCATGATATGAAAGGACGAAGCTATGGATTGGAATCAGATAGAAACCAAATGGGCTGTTATGGCCCGCCGCATACGCGCTGACGTGCCGTGCGGAAAACCAGACGAAGGCTTGGTCGCCCTGCGGCTTGGCGACAAGGTTGATGTGCCCAAAAGGATCGTCATCAAAGGGGCGGTCGCGGTCAACATCAAGATCACGCAGACACGTAGTCCAGTGTTGATCCCTTGATTCCAGACAAGATCTGGAGTCGGCTATCCCACGGCGCTACTTGGCGCTATGCACAAAGCAATTTGGCGTTGTGGCAAGGCACAGCTCTGATCAGGGCTGATCTTTTCGGCGTTGAACGGCTAGAGCATCATGCGCGGACATTGGCCGCCGCACAGACAGTGGTCACTGGCGCAGGGCCTCGGGTGCCGCGTCTGGATGCGCGGGTTAGGGACAACGCTGTTTTTTTGCTTGGGGCCTACCGGACGAGCGCGCAGGCCCTACAAGCTGGCGAGACGATCACACCCGCTGCTGAGTGGCTGCTCGACAATTTCCACCTCGTCGAGCAGCAGTTGCGTCAGATCCGCGGTGATCTTCCGCCGGGGTACTACAATCAGCTGCCCAAATTGGCGGATGGCCCCTTCGCAGGGTATCCGCGCGTGCTGGGGCTTGCATGGGCCTATATTGCGCACACTGACAGCCTTATTTCTGGCCCAATGCTAAGCGGCTACGTGCGCGCCTACCAAACTGTGCAGCCCCTCATGATCGGCGAATTATGGGCCGTCGCGATTACCCTTCGCATCGTGCTGGTTGAGAATATGCGCCGTCTGGCGCAGGAGATCGTTGATGGTCAAGTGCTGCGACAAAAGGCCGACGCTATCTTGGATGCTGTCTTGGCTGCTGAGAAATCCGCGGGCCAATCGCAGCTTTCGGCCATGCAAATTGCCGTAAGTCCCTATGAGATCGCCCCCCTGCCTGAAACGATGGCTGCGCAAATTGCCAAACGTCTGCGCGGGTTTGATCCGACGAATACGCCCCTTTTTGCATGGCTTGAGGATCGGCTGCGCAGGCAAGGCTCCTCTATCGAGGAGGTTGTCGCCAGCGAGCAATTGCGGCTTTCTGCGTCGAACGTCACGATGCGCAATATTGTTACCTCTATGCGCATGGTGTCTGAAATGGACTGGGCAGATTTCTTTGAAGAGGTCAGTCTTGTTGATGCGCGCTTGCGGGCAGGCTCAACCTTTGAGGAGATGGATTTTCCCACCCGAAACCGCTATCGCACGGCGATTGAGATCATTGCGCGTGGGACGGATCAGACTGAAATTGACGTGGCCGAAGCAAGCCTTGCCATGGCAGAAACGGGTGACACGGGTCACAGCCGCGATCCGGGGTACTGGCTGATTGATGCCGGACGGGCGGCGCTGGAAGCCCGGCTGCAGTTCAAACCATCGTTAAGTTTGCGCCTCAATCGCTGGATGGGGCGATTTGGTCTGCCGGGGTATCTGGCGGCAATTATGGCGCTTTCGCTTGTTTTCCTTGGGTTTGGCCTCTCGCTCGCGCAGGCTGAGGGTGCGGGCATTGCGGCTCTGCTCATTCTTGGTCTCACGGGGTTTGCGATTACGACCGAAGTGGGAACGGGGATCGTCAATTTGATCATCACAAGGTCCGTGGCACCAACGGCTCTTCCCGGTCTCGAACTGAAAGCGGGCATCCCCGCCGAACTGCGCAGCCTTGTTGCCGTGCCGGTTCTTTTGCATGACATCGATGAATTACACGCACAGATAGAGCAACTGGAAGTGCGCCATCTGGCAAGCACCGGCGGGGCGGTGCACTATGCACTTTTGTCCGATGCGATGGATGCCCAATCCGAGACCTCAGCTGAGGACAGTGCGCTCGTTGCCACGGCATTGGCGTCGATTGCCGATCTGAACCACCGCTACCCTTCGGATCATGGACCACTTTTCTATTTTCTGCACCGCCACCGCTTGTGGAATCCTGGCGAAGGTGTCTGGATGGGCTGGGAGCGAAAGCGCGGCAAGCTGACCGAGCTGAACCGACTGTTGCGCGGGGCAACAGACACCAGTTTTTCGGTGATCAGCAGCCCGCTGCCACCTGATATTCGTTATGTCATCACCCTGGATGCCGATACGCGGGTGCTGCATGGCACCGTGCTGCAGATGATCGGCAAGATGGCACATCCGTTGAACCGGCCGGTTTTTGACAGCGGGTCCAGGCGGGTAACCGCTGGTTATGGCGTCTTGCAACCCCGCGTGACGGCTGATTTGCCGCTTGGTAAAGATGGGTCGATCTATCAACGCATTTTTACCAGTCCTGGCGGTATAGACCCCTATGTTTCGGCAACGTCAGACATTTATCAGGATCTGTTTGCCGAAGGGTCATTCACCGGCAAAGGGATTTATGACGTAGATGCCTTCGCGGCTGCCCTCGCCGGGCGCGTTCCCGAAAATGCCATGCTGAGCCATGATCTTTTTGAGGGCGTGTTTGCCCGCGCGGCATTGGCGTCGGATATTGAGGTGGTGGAGGATTTCCCAACCCAATATTATGTGGATCTTCGCCGCCGCCATCGCTGGGTGCGGGGGGACTGGCAGCTTCTTCCGTGGATCTTTGGCCGCAGGATTGCCGATACTGGCAGCATACCGGCGCTTGGTCGTTGGAAGATGATCGACAATTTGCGCCGATCACTTCTGGCACCGATGGCGCTGCTGACCTTGTTTGTCGGGTGGCTGATGCCCCCTGCGGTAGCGCTGATCTGGACAACTTGGGTTGTGGTACTGCTTGCCCTGCCGCGCCTGCTGCCCTTGCCTTTCGGGATTGTCCCGGCAAGTTCGGACGTCACTCTGCGAAGTCACTTTGCAGCCTTGGGCCATGATACGCTGGCTGCCCTTGGGCAGATCGCGCTGTTAATGATTCTGCTGGCTGATACTGCGGAATCTGTGGCAGATGCCATTGTCAGGACGATCTGGCGGCTTGCGATCTCTCATCGGCACATGTTGGAATGGGTGACGGCGGCGCATTTGGGGGGCAGTGCGGTGCCGTCGATGGCGGCGCAGTATCTGCGGATGGCACCGGGGGTGATATTTGGGGTTGGTGCCTGCGCTATGGCGGCATGGATCAACCCCGCCATGCTGCTTTGGATTGCGCCTTTTGCGTTGGCTTGGGTGGCTGCTCCGTCTCTGGCCCGCATCGTCAGCGAGCGTCGCGTCGCCAGGCCCGCCGTCACCTTGTCCAACGATCAGGCACGCACACTGCGTTTGATCGCGCGCCTGACATGGCGCTATTTTGAAACCTTCGTGACGGCAGAAGAACATTTTCTGCCGCCGGACAATTTTCAGGAAACGCCAAGACCTGCGGTAGCCACCCGAACCTCGCCCACCAATATTGGACTATATCTGCTGTCAACAGTCGTGGCGCGCGACATGGGTTGGATCGGTCAAACCGCTGCGCTGAACCGGATGAGGGACACTTTACACACGATCCGGCAGATGCCGCGTTATCGTGGGCATGTCTATAACTGGCATGACACGCGCGATTTGCGGGTGCTGGATCCAGCCTATATATCTACCGTGGACAGCGGCAATTTGGCCGGACATCTGATCGCAGTTGCGCAGGCGTGTTGTGATTGGGAAAATACCCCCGTCGTGGAATCCACCGTTCGGCAATCGCTGGGCGACACCCTCTTTCTTGCGAAGCAGGCGCTAGGCGACGATCCCGAAAATGCGGATCTCGCACAGCTTCTGGGCGAACTTGCTGTGCGGGTTGCTGCCCGGTCGCCGGCGTTGGCAGGTTTGATTCTTGATATGGATGCGGCCAATAAAATGGCGCGTGACCTGGCGGACGGGGATTCCGACCTCGTGTTTTGGACAGGCGTTACCCAACAACGGCTGCAAGACTACATTGCCGATCACACGGGAGTACCGGACACCAATCTGCTCGTTGAAGTTGAGGCGATGGCGCGAAGCCTTGCCAATGAGATGGATTTCAGCTTCTTGCTTGAGTCGGACAAAAAACTGCTCTCCATTGGGTTTTCGCCCGATACCAACCGGCTTGACGCGAATTGTTATGACCTTCTGGCATCGGAGGCGCGGCTGGCCAGTCTTATTGCCATTGCCAAGGGCGATGTTGATACGCGCCATTGGTTTCGGCTGGGCCGGTCCGCCACGCCCATCGGCTCGGGGTCGGCACTTATTTCATGGTCTGGCAGCATGTTTGAATATCTCATGCCGTCCTTGGTGATGCGCGCGCCAGTCGGATCGGTGTTGGAGCAGACGAACCGCCTGGTCGTTGCCTCTCAGCAAGAGTATAGCGCGACCATTGGAATTCCATGGGGCATTTCGGAATCCTCCTACAACGCCCGCGATCTGGAAATGACCTATCAGTATTCCAATTTTGGCGTGCCCGGTCTTGGTCTGAAGCGCGGCTTGCGCGATAATCAGGTGGTGGCCCCCTATGCCACGGGGCTGGCGGCAATGGTTGATCCTGTCGGGGCTGTGCAAAACTATGACAGGCTCGCGGCACTCGGTGCGCAGGGTCGTTTCGGGTTTTATGAGGCGGTTGATTTCACCCCCGCGCGCCTGCGCGAAAGCGAAGACCACGCCATCGTGCGCAGTTTCATGGCCCATCATCAGGGCATGACAATCGCCAGCATCGCCAATACGCTGCTAAATGGTCGCTTGCGTGATCTGTTCCATGCCGAACCGATGATCCAAGGCGTCGAACTGCTGCTGCATGAACGCGTGCCGCGCAATGTGACCGCTGCCCCGCCACGAGCAAAGGACGTGCTGGGGGGTGCCACGCAGATCACGGATGCGCCCACGATGCGGGTATTCGAGGACCCGGCAAAAGCGGTCCCGACGGCGCACCTGTTGTCCAACGGAAATTATGGCGTGATGGTGACTGCAGCGGGCGAAGGGTTCAGCCGGTGGCGCGAGCTGGCGATCACCCGCTGGCGATCAGAGGCGACACAGGCGGCGCTTGGGTCGTTCATCTTTGTGCGCGATACCACGACCGGCAAGCTGTGGTCTTCTGGGGCGCAACCGCTGCTCGCGGATACTGCGGATCACCGCGCGGTTTTCTGCGAACATCATGCGGCTTTTACACGTCAGACGCCGCAGTTTGATACGACGACTGAGGTTGTGGTGTCCGCGGAGGATGATGCCGAGGCGCGGCGCGTGACGCTGACCAACAGCAGTCGCTACGCGCGCGAAGTCGATGTGACGTCTTACGCCGAACTGGTGCTGGCTCCGCAATCGGCGGATCAGGCGCATCCGGCGTTTTCCAAGATGTTCGTTGTAACCGATTACCTGCCAGAGCTTGGTGTTATCATCGCCACACGGCGGCGGCGCTCGACCACCGACCCAGAGGTGTGGGCCGCGCATATTGCCGTTGTAGAGGGTGCTGAAACCGGACCGATCGAGATTGAAACCGACCGGGCAAAATTCATCGGCCGGGGGCGCAGTATTCAACAGGCTGCCATGGCGGAAACGCCGCTTTCCGGCACGACTGGCACAGTTCTCGATCCGATTTTTTCAATCCGCCGCCGCGTCAGCATTCCGGCAGGCGGTGTGACCCGCGTGACATTCTGGACCATGGTCGCGGAGACGCCTGACGCCCTTCTTGATCTTGTTGACCGCCACCGCGATCCCTCTGCTTTTGCCCGTGCGGCCACCTTGTCGTGGACCCAAGCCCAGGTGCAACTGCGCCACCTTGGGATCAGCCATGCGGATGCCGCCGATTTTCAAACCCTTGGTGGCATGGTGATGCGCAGTGACGGGCGCTTGCGCGCGCCTGCCGCTCAAATCACGGCAGGCACCGCGCGGCAATCGGCCCTGTGGGCATTGGGAATTTCCGGTGATCTGCCGATTGTTCTTGTGCAGATTGACGATGCCCAGGATATCGCCGTGTTGCAACAGGTTCTAACGGCGCATGAATACTGGGGGATGCGGCAGCTTGCTGTTGATGTTGTGATTCTGAATGATCGCGTGTCGTCCTATGTTCAGGATTTGCAAATTGCCATCGACAGTGCTGTTCGCGCCGTCCAGTCCCGACCACAAGCTGACGGTATTCATACCCCCGCAAAGGGCATGATACACACGCTGCGATCCGACATCATCAACCCTGACGCGCGCGCGCATCTGCTTTCCATGGCGCGGCTGGTGATCGTGGCGAGACGCGGTGATATCAATCAGCAAATTGAGTTTCTCGTAGCCCCGCGAGGAATTGCCGCTCCTATCGCGAAACCCCCGTCGCAGATCCCGCCAAGCCCTGCGGTGCCGATGCTAGAGTTCTTCAATGGCACAGGTGGGTTTGCCAAAGATGGTCGCGAATATGTGACGGTATTGCGCGATGGCGCGACAACCCCTGCGCCGTGGATCAATGTCATCGCCAATCCGAGTTTTGGCTTTCAGGTGTCGGCTGAGGGCTCTGGCCATATTTGGTCAGAAAACAGCCGCGAAAACCAGATTACGCCTTGGTCGAACGATCCCGTCATCGATCCGGCGGGTGAGGCGATTTACTTGCATGATTTGGAAACAGATCAGGTCTGGACGCCGACGGCGCTGCCGATCAGAGGGCGCGGCACCTATATCGCGCGCCATGGTTTTGGCTACACAACATTTGAGCATGAGAGCCATGGCATCGCCGCCAGCATGGTGCAGTTTGTGCCACTGGATGCATCCGTTAAGATCACCCGCCTGACTTTGCGCAATACCAGCACGCTGGTGCGCAAACTATCGGTCACCGGCTATGCCGAATGGGTGTTGGGCACATCCCGGAGTGCCACCGCCGCTTTCGTGACCACCAAGACCGACCCCATAACTGGGGCTATTCTGGCGCAGAACACCTTCAGCACCGCATTTCCCGGCCGCATTGCCTTTGCCGATCTTGGTGCGGATACCAGCAGTATCACAGCCGACCGTGCGGAGTTCATTGGCCCCGGTGGCACCCTTTCTGCCCCCGCTGCGATCAATAGCAAGCCGCTTTCGGGGCGCACGGGCCCGGCCCTTGACCCTTGCGCCGCCCTGCAACGCCGTGTGTCGTTACAACCTGGCGAGGCGGTCGAGATTGTGTTTCAGATCGGCCAAGCCGACAGCGAAGACGCTGCCAGCGCCCTGATCCAGCGTATGCGGAGTGCCGATCTGGATGACACCTTGCAGGCCGTGAGCCACCATTGGGCAGACCTGCTGACCTCGGTGCAAGTCACCTCGCCCGACCGCGCGATGGACATCATGCTGAATGGTTGGTTGCTGTATCAGACACTTGCCTGTCGGATTTGGGCCCGCGCTGCATTCTATCAGGCCAGCGGTGCCTACGGATTTCGCGACCAGCTACAAGACGGTATGGCGCTTACCTTCAGCCGACCAGAGATGACGCGGGCGCACCTGTTGCGTGCGGCAAGCCGCCAATTCCCTGAAGGGGATGTGCAGCACTGGTGGCTGCCACATTCTGGCCAAGGGGTTCGCACCCACATCTCGGACGACCGGGTTTGGCTGGGCTACGGCGTGGCCACATATATTGCTGTTTCTGGTGATGCGGCTATTCTGGATGAGGAACTGGCCTTCTTGCAAGGGCCTGCCGTCCCACCCGGCGCGCATGATGATTTCTTCCAGCCGACCCTGTCAGAAAACAAAGTTAGTCTTTTTGAACATTGCGCCCGAGGTCTGGATCAGGCCATTGATCTGACAGGCGAGAACGGCATGCCGCTGATTGGCACTGGCGACTGGAACGACGGAATGAACCGCGTCGGCGAAGGTGGCAAGGGCACCAGCGTTTGGCTCGGATGGCTGTTGATCGCAACCATCGGCATGATGGCACCCTTGGCCGACAGCCGCGATCCAGCACGTGCCGCACGGTGGCGGCGTCACGCGCAAGCCGTTGGTGAGGCCATTGAGGCGAAGGGCTGGGACGGTGCATGGTATCGACGCGGCACGTTTGACGACGGCACCATCCTCGGCTCTTCTGCCTCCGATGAATGTCGGATCGACAGTATCGCGCAGTCTTGGGCCGTTTTATCCGGGGCGGCGGACCCCGAACGAGCGCGCACTGCGATGGCGTCAATGACCGAACACTTGGTACGCCCCGATTCCGGTCTTGCGCTGCTGTTCACGCCGCCATTCGACCGCACCACCGCTGAACCCGGCTATATCAAGGGTTACCCACCGGGCTTGCGCGAAAACGGTGGCCAATACAGCCATGCGGCGATGTGGGTAGTTCTGGCGCACGCCAAACTTGGTGACGGCGATGCCGCAGGGCAGCTTTTCGGCATGCTCAACCCGATCAATTGCGCGCTAACGCCTGCGGCCGCCGACCGTTACAAGGTGGAACCCTACGTGATCGCCGCCGACGTTTACTCCACTGCGCCGCACGAGGGGCGTGGTGGGTGGACCTGGTACACCGGAGCGGCCGGATGGATGTACCGCGCAGGTATCGAGGGGCTGCTGGGGCTGAGCAGGTCGGGGGACACCCTTCTGCTGAACCCCTGCTTTCCAAAGGCTTGGCCAAAGCTATCCGCAACCGTCACCTTTGGTACCGTCCGGATCGGGATCACCATCCTTAATCCTGAGGGCACGGGGCATGGAATTGCGTCAGCGCAACTCGACGCCACCGCGCTGACCATCGAGGAAAATGGCATAAGCTTTTTGCTGGAGGACGGTTTGCGCGAGCTGCTCGTGACGCTGGGGACCGAGCCTGTTGAAGGATAATCTGCCAATGATGGAACCCAGCCGCTGGCAGTACGTTTCGAAGGTCATGGATCAGAGACCTTTGACGGCGACAGGTCCCCAGCGGTGACAGCGGATGCGCCGACGGCAAGAGCCGTGGGCTCGATCACACCCACGGCCAAGGCAACCTTGCAATCTGGCTGTTTCATCGCTGCATTACATAGGTCCCGGGAGCATCGCACAGGGCCTTGCAGGTGCCCGACTGCGTGCCGATCCGAGGCGGTGAGACGGGCTTGCCAGAGCGTTTGTCAAGCCAATCGGCAAAGGCAGGTCACCACGACCCGTCTGATGCCGCGTTTGCTGCCAGCCACTCAGCCGGAGCGACCCAAGGGGCATCCGCGCGTGTTTCAGCGATCCGGAAATGCCGGCCCGGATGGCCGGGTTCAGACACGATGCCAGCATTATGGCCGCCGCTGGTCAGCACAAAGGTCATGTCATTGTCTGCAAACAGCTGCAGCTTGTAGACCGACTGCCACGGCGCGAGATGGTCATCCTCGGTGCCGACGGCAAAGATTGCTGCGCGGGTGTCCGATATGGCAATCGCGCGGCCGCCAACATGATAGCGCCCCTCAGCCAGATCGTTGTTCAAAAACAGCTTGCGCAAGTATTCCGAGTGCATCCTGGCCGGCATCCGTGTCGCATCGGCATTCCACGCCATCAGATCGAACGCATCGCCGCGTTGGCCCAGAAGGTAGTCTCGGATTGCTGGGGCCCAGATCAGATCGCGGGCCCGAAGCAGGGCAAAAGCCCCGGTCATCTGGTCAGAGGAAAGATAGCCCTTTTCGGCCATCATATCTTCGATCAGCGTGACCTCGCTGTCGTTGATAAACAGCCGCAACGGTCCAGCTTCGGTGAAATCTATCTGGGCGGCCACCAGAGTGACCGAGGCGAGGCGTTCGTCTCCGTCGCGGCCCATGGCTGCCGCCGCGATGGATAACAAAGTGCCGCCAAGGCAATAACCGACCGCATGGATTTTTGCCGTGCGAGTGATTGTCTGGACAGCGTCCATGGCCGCTATGACGCCCAGTTGGCGATAGTCCTCCATGCCCAGATCGCGATCTGTCGCATCGGGGTTTTTCCACGACACCATGAACACGGTAAACCCTTGGGCCATCAGAAAGCGGACCAACGAGTTTTGGGCGGACAGATCAAGGATGTAGTATTTCATGATCCAGGCAGGCACGATCAGGACTGGCTCGGGCCGCACGGTCCCTGTCGTCGGTGCATATTGGATCAGTTCGATCAGATCGTTGCGGAACGCCACTTTGCCCGACGTTGTCGCTAAGTTGCGCCCCACCTCGAAAGGCTGCGGACCGGGCTGTTGCCCCGTCCCAGCCTTGCGGGCGACATCCTCGACCAGATGCTGTGCGCCGCGCATTAGGTTCTGACCGTTTTCAGCACGGGTGGCCGCGATCACATCAGGATTGGCCATGGCAAAGTTTGATGGTGCGGTGGTGTCGGTGATCAGTCCTGCCACGAATGCCATCAGGTTTTCATGCACGGGCGTCACGCCATGCACGCTAGTCATCGCGCCCTGCCACCACTGCCAATTCTGCAGATGTGCTTTGCTCATGACGTTGTACGGGTATTTTTGCCAACCCTCGCCTGCGAACCGGCGATCAGGCCCGGTATCAGTAGCCCTGTCGAGAGTGCCGTCGGGTGGACTGATGCCAAGGCTCGTTGTCCAAAGCGCCTGACCGTTCTGGAATGCCTGTTGCATCAGCTGCAACTGTTTTCCCGGCGACACAGCCAGATGAACAGCCCAATCCGTCCATGCCTCGGCAAGAACTGACGGGGAAAGCCCCGATGTCGCCTTGGCAACCCTTGCGTGGGCAATACGGTCAAGCGTCTCGAAGGCTTACTCCGGGCGCGCTTTTTTTGGGGCTCACAACGGATGCTTTGGCATCGTGTGCCCTCGGCGTTGCACTGGTTGAGTCTAATAGAGGTTTGATCGGCTTTGGTTCGCTCGGCATGGCGTGTCCTTCAATTAAAGGCGCGAAAGGCGCATCCTTTGAGGCGATCATCGGGCTAACGCTGCGTTGCGGCATTGATCTGGATTAGTATTTCCGAGGCTAAGGCTGATGATTTTTGCACGGTGGGCCTATTTCAGTCGCCGTCGTCACCTTGCGGCGCGGTCTGTGGCAGTCCCCTGAGCCCAGTTCGATGATTTCGGCTGTTATGGCTTCTTGGCGGGCGGGACGCAGCATGGCCTGAAACGTCTCCATCTCCCGCATGATCTGACGACTTGCTTCGGTCATGGCTTCTATCCCGCGGATTCCCCACGACATCCAACAGCCGCCCAAGCACCGCATCGCTGACTGGAATTCAACGGCGCGTAGCGTCGTCAGATCAAGGTCGCTGTGAAACTCCAGAATCAGGGGCTTCGGCCCGCCCCACACTACGACCAGGGCGGAATTGAGACTTGGCAGATCGTCGCCCTCAAAGACCACATCCACAACGGCACCCCGGACGGCCTGAACAACGCCGAGTTGAACGTCTCTGACGGTCACAGGTGCAAGGGTCAGATCCGTTTTGGGATTGCGTATGCTTTTAAGGCCCCTCGGGCCGAAGGTGTGTGTGGCCAGTATCACCGGGCTTTTCGACGCGTTGGCATACGGATTGGCACTAATCTGCATCAGCGCGGTGGCTTCGAGATCGCGTAAAATAGGACGTGAACGCATTTCAGTTTCACCAACCGCCGGAGGGCCGCCATGATTGGATATGTCGCCAACATTGAGGAACAGACTGAAGCAAACACAGACTTTCGTCGTGTTCTCTATTCAGGAGCCAAACTGCAGCTGGTGGTGATGTCGGTCGCCCCGGGCGAAGAACTGGGTGGCGAGACCCATGAAGATACGGATCAGTTTTTCCGCATTGAGGCTGGCAAGGGGATGATCGTCATTGACGGCGTGCCGCACAAGGTCAAGTCGGGCGATGGCGTTGTCGTTCCAGCGGGTGCGCATCACAACGTGATTTGCATCGGGCATGACGGGCTCAAGCTCTATACCATTTACGGCCCGGCGCATCACCGGGACGGACTGGTCCAAAAGACCAAGGCCGAGGCGGACGCATCAGATGAGGCGTTCGATGGGAAGGCCACCGAGCATGCAGCCGACGTGGTGCGTATCTAGGTCAACAAGGCGCACCCACTTTTAAGCCTAGTCACGAAACCGGGGCGCGGATGCCAGCGTCCTGCCCCAAAAATTATGGAGTTCAGAATGTCGATTGAAAGCAAAACTGCCAAGGGTGACACGGTCGCAAGTGACTTCGACGAATTGAGCCGTCAGCTGTCTGCGCTGCGCGAAGACATGGCGCAACTTGCCAAGTTGGTGACCGGCATCGCCGGACGGCGCGGACACAGCATGGCGGCCGATATCGCCGAGGGGTTCAACGAAGCAGAGCAATACGTTGCACGCAAAAGCCGAACCGCAGAGGCCCAGTTGGAAGGCTCGGTTGTGGCCAACCCTTTGTTGGCCATTGGCCTCGCCGCAGGTGCGGGGCTTTTGATTGGTGCTTTGGCGCGGCGTTGAACCGTTTCCTTGGCGATACGATGCACGGCATGGCGCGCGACGGCGTGCAGAAACTGCTGCTGTTGATCTTGCTGGGCCTGTCCGCGTTCCTGATTGGCACCGCAGGCTTTGGATTTCTGATAGCTTGCGGCTTTCTGATGCTGAGCACGGCATGGGGAGCAGAGTTGGCGGCGCTTGCTTTGGGCCTCGGGCTGACGCTGTTGGCGGTGGTCCTCGGGATATGGGTCAAACGGCACTGGTGGAATACCGCCCGAACCATGGCCCCCGAAACTGATGCGCCAGCAGCCAAGACGCCCGAAGATGCTGGTCGTGATGCCGCATCACAAGTTGCCTTTACGGCTGCGTTTGTTCTCGGTAGGTATTTGATTGGTGGTGGGCGAGGGTGACAACGGGCCCTTGGCCACTCTATCCCCCAGCGCGCCCTGTCGTCGGCACAGGGTTGCGGACAGATGAATTCCAGAGGCTCAAATATGAATACCGACCCCTATGAGGCCCTCGGTCTGACCAAGTCAGCAACAGCCGAAGATATCAAGAAGGCTCACCGAAAGTTGGTGCGCAGCTCTCACCCTGACTTGCACCCCGATGATCCCAGCGCTGAAGAGCGGTTCAAGGTGATTTCTGGTGCCTATGATCTTTTGAAAGATCCCAAGACACGCGCACGGTATGACGCAGGCGAGATCGACGGGCAGGGCGCGGAGCGCCCTCAGCGTCAGTACTATCGTGATTTCGCAGATACGCCCGATGACCGCTATCAACAGCGGCGGGGGTTTGGGCAGAATGCAGACCCAGCAGACATTTTTGCCGAAATCCTGCGCCAAAGAAACCGGGGAGCCGGGGGCAGTGAGTTTGAAGGCGGCGGCTTTTCTGGGGCGGGCGCAGATGCGCGTTATTCTTTGGAAGTGCCGTTCTTGGATGCTGTTCGCGGTGCCGAGACTCGCATCACCCTGCCGGATGGTCAGAACCTGGCGGTGAAGATCCCGCGGGGCACCGAGGACGGCCAGACCTTGCGGTTGCGTGGCAAGGGGGCACCGGGGTTTGGCGGCGGGCCTGCGGGGGATGCGCTTGTCACCATTTTGGTGCGCGCTCACCCGGTCTTTCGGCGTGAGGGGGATGATATCCTGCTGACACTCCCCATTACCTTTGATGAGGCCATCCTTGGCGGCAAGGTGACGGTGCCCACGATTGATGGTCCGGTCGGCCTGACGATACCACCGGGTGCCAGTTCAGGGCGAACGTTGCGTCTGCGAGGACGCGGCGTGGCGCGGGTAGGCCACAAGTCGAAGGGTGATCAGATGGTCGAATTGAAACTGGTTGTCCCATCAGAGAGCGACCCGAGCCTACACGACTTCCTGACCGAGTGGCGCAAGACCCATGCGTTCGACCCACGCGCCGATTTGATGAAAGGAGCCGCACAATGAACGACCGATTTTCCGAAAATGATGTGATCAGCACTGTAACGCGGCTGACCCGCAGCCAGCTTGTCCGCTTCGTTGAATTCGACTTGGTTAAGCCACTGAGCGAAGGCAGCGGCTATGTCTTTCGCCGCATCGACATTGCGCGACTTGAGCTTCTGTGTGATCTTTCCCAAGATCTCGACCTGGATGAGGCCGCACTTGGGATCGTAATCTCGCTCATTGATCAATTGCACGCCGCGCGGCAGGACATGGCGGTCATGGCGCGCGCAATCGACGCCTTGCCAAACGATCTGCGCGGCCGGATCTTTGCTGCGCTGAAGCAGGCCTGAGCGCGTAGAGGCATTGCAGAGCTGCAGATGTTCGCAGAGCATTGGACCTGTTCCCGTCAGGTCTGGTCGGTGCGGTGGTAAAGACGGCCGATGCGACGATGATCGAACACGGCTGGCTGCAGAGGGTTGACGCCAACCTACGCCAGAGCGAGCCGCGCTGGCGCGAGATTGGGGATGGTCGCGGTGCAAGGCTGTTCGTCACCAACACGGGGTTGGTTGTGACACCGGTCAACGAAGACGGTGGGGGCGGATCTATCCTATTGGCAGGTCAATTCAGAATTTCTCCAACGCTGGGTCCACCCCCAAACGACGCATTATTGGGGGCTTATTCGCTCCATGCATGAACGTGCACATCACACCCTGAGTGACCCTTCATAATCTTGACGGCCAAGTCCTCGTGCTCTTTGTCTTTCACCCGAACCCAGAGCAGGATGCCACCATGCTCGATCTGGTTGGCATAGTAGTCTTTATGATGTTTACCCACACGGCGCGCCAACAGTGTTCCGATCACGACCCCTGGGCTGCCTCCGATGGCAATGGCTGCGATTGATGCGGCAATTGTGCTGGCGGGTGTGAGCATTGCGGCCAAGGCGATGAACGACCCAAGAAAGAAGAAACCTCCTCCGATCATGCCTTGCAGCTCGCCAATTCCTTCTTCGGAAACGAAAGCAGCACGCGGTGCATCAGGATCGTCTTCCAGCTCGGACGCGCGCCAATATGCCTTGCCCAGCTTTTCTTCGAGCACCGATTGTTGGGCAAGCATGCTGATATCATATCGGCTGAACCCGACCATCCGAAGATCATAAAATGCGCTTTGCAGATCTTTGAACGTATCGAACACGCCGACAGCCTCGGGAACGTCTATATATGTGGTCTTGTGCTGTTCGCCTTGACGGTGGGCCATTGGATGCTCCTATTTCTGAACTTTAAGAAACCGTAGAAGAAACACGCAGGCAACGCGTTGATCCACGTCAATGCCGCGCGGCTGTGGACTGTAGCCGCCGATATACACCCTTGCGGGCAGAAGAAACTGACGGCCCTTTAGGCCGCAACGGGAGTTGAGACGTCAGGTTACAGGTGTTTGCTGATGCGTGAGCCGCTGCCATTGCTCATCATCCTTTAGGTATGTGGATGTGCACAGGCCTTCGTAGATAGGTTCATCGTCGCGCTCTGCTGAGACGTGATAGGCCAGAATGGCGATGTCTTTTTCTTGCTTGAAGTAGCGCTCTGTCAGCACGACAGACCGCCATCGTTGTGCAACTATACTATCCCGCCAAAGATCAGTTCCTTGCAGAATTCCCACCGGATACGGGAATACGAAAACCGCGTTTTTGGCTGTCATAGCCCGTGCACTTTCAGCGCCATCCGTCCAGAACCGCTCTTCGAGAACCCAAAGGTCTTCTTCATTTACCATGCTCTATATCCTTTCGATTAAGGGGATTTTGTCTTCCCGGAATGGGAAAGGATCGCTGCCAAACGAAACCATTTGCCGGGTAAGCTCAGTGACGATTCGACAGTTTTCCAAGAATGCTCTCAAGCGCACTTTTCATCTTGTTCGCGGCGCCCTTCGTTGCCTGCTCCAATGTCGCGGCAGAATCCTTTACGACCGTAGGCTGCTGCCCTTTGAGTCGTGCTTCCAGCATGCAGTGTTTTTCCTCTTGGCCCGTTGTGCCAGTGCTGGGGTCACTGAGATGCACTTCAATTCTGGTAATATGGTCTTCGAGGTGGGTCAGTTCTTCCTGAACCAACCCTTTGACAATGTTTGTGAGGGTTTCACTGCCGTGGATGCTGTTGTCTGTACTGACTTCGATGTGCATGTTGGATTCCTTTAAAAATTATGGCTCAATTCGCATTAGCTATGCACTCTCTGATGCGATATAACGGAACATGAACGCAGGAGGCGCGCATGGACCATCACGACTATCTAGCCTGGCTATCTGAGATTGATGATCTTTCCCCGGAC
>Ga0163216_101235_pt1 | contig 18186 bp, 11 predicted proteins | sample SynspAceP_FD_167610 | JGI IMG/M metagenome (GOLD analysis project Ga0163216, IMG submission 167610) | Saline lake microbial communities from Ace Lake in Antarctica - Synechococcus sp. Ace-P (Illumina Assembly) | ecosystem: Environmental > Aquatic > Non-marine Saline and Alkaline > Saline ...
CCGACCGGGAGATTGCGGCAGGATCCAAATAAATCACCCGCCGCACAGCCAACTTTCAGGTCGCAACCAATTCCGCCCACGGCTCAGCAGCTTGAAGGCTGCCCCGTGGTTATTGAGCAGTTACAAAGTATCCGTAGGGCTCATCGAGTCCGTATCCCCAATGGTTATAGGACGGACACTGCTCAAGGGTCGAAGCATCGGGAACCACGAATCGACGCGAGGTGACGCTGTACCGTTCTTCCGACGAGTACGCGTAGGAAGAGGGTGCAGAGACGACGTATCGAAATCGCACCTTTTCAGAGTGATACTTGCCAACCATAGCGTATCGTTGAACAAATTGCCCACCTGCCGAATGGCCCACAAACACAATTTCCTGTACGCGAGGGAAGTTGCCGCTCGCAATGAGGTCTTCAAGCCATGCATCGACTACCGCATAAGCGCTCAGTGATACGTTCTTGACTTCGGGCCCGATCGCGGCCCGTCCGGATCCTCGGTACGGGCTTGACCGCCAGAACAATAATCCGCTTGGGATGCTGCCAGGAACAACGCCCTGTTCAAAAAACTGAGGTGCGACAATCAGTGTTTGATCAAGGGCGTTGGGGACACGCGACGCAGCCTGCTGTGCATTCTTGTAGTACTGCAATGCGTCAAATCCGCTGCTATGGATCGAAAACAGTATTCGCGTGATTCTAGGATTGGGTTGATCAAAGGGATGGCTTGCGGCATAAGGGACATGAGCCCCAGGGTGCGACTCGATTGCGTACTTGAGCGGCGCGACCTCGAGTGCATTGACCGTTTGAACAAAAGTAGCGGTCAGAATCAAAAGCAGAGCGACGCGCAGGGTCCATTTCATATTGCAATTCACAAGTGATCGTGCTCCATCAATATCGCAGAACGCCTCGAATCACCCGCTAGCGTAGGTGAGTCACTCCGGTGTACGCGATGGTTTAAGTAAGCCGCTGGCACGGCGATAAAAATGGTGGTGGTCAGTATGTCATGAAAAATAATGAGGAAACGCTCGTCAGTGACCTGAGCGTTCATTCGCTTTACGAATAGGAAGATACCGGAAAGTAGCGTACTTACATCCTATCCCTGGTAGGTGTTGTCCGAATCGAGCAGATTGAAACAGCGGCCTAGCCAATGCCGACAGCGAAGACCTTCCTCCTCACGTTATGCTTCGCTGATTGTTTCTTACTTGACGTTCACTGTGATGGGGTGAGTGGTGAGGCCTCCGTCGGTTTCCGCTTTCAAAAAGAACGTGCGCTCGCCCGGTGTGACGACTTCGTCGGCGGTTAAAAAGAACTCACGCTCATTTTGGTTCGGTAGGACGAGTAGGCCGACGAGACCGATATTGTCGACGTAAACGCCGTGACTCGTGTTGCGTCCTGCGGTCTCTTTGCCGAAGCGGACTTCCCCGTCGAAACCGTCGGCTCGTTTCAACACGACCCGAGCCGATACCGTTTGGCCGACTTCGACATCGAGTGTCCAGTCTTCATTCGCCGGGAGATCGCGATCGATGGGCTGGATCATCGCGATGACCTGCGACGGTTTTCCGATTTTGAAATCTTTCAATCGACCGCCATCTCGTTCGACGACGACGCCGTTGATCAACGCCGTTGCGGTCAAACGAAGTTCCCATTTCTCGTCGGATCCGGGGGTGCCTTCGGGAACCCAAACCATGCCTTCAGCACGCCGCTGGTGAGACTCCACGGTGACGGGAAACGTCGAACGCCAGCCCTCGGGCAAAACGCTGATCGAAAACTCAACCGGTCCTTCGAATCCGTCGGATCGTTTGACAATCACAGGAATCTCACGCCCCGTGCCCGGACGAATTTCGCTTTTGAAAGCACCGTAAGAAGCCTCAAAGGAGGGTTTAGCGGGGCGAATTCGCAACTCATATCCAAAGTCCGGAGCGGCCTGACCACGCGTGTCACCGACACGGACCACGTACTCGGCATCATCGGGTGCGGTGAACAACAAACGACTCGAATTCCCCGCCGCACGCGACGGGTCATCGTCGTTTTCGTAATAGATCTCAAAGACGGGCAAACCGTTCGCTTCACGCGGTTCGTCGGGCCCGAGTTCGCGGACGACATAGGCCGGTTCGCCGAGCGCGTGGGTGGTGTGGGTCGTGCCGAAGTAAGTGAACCGGTTGCCTTCGTTGGGGTACACGTTGAACCCCGAATCGGGACCTCGCGGGTGCATGTACGTCCGCGTTACCTCGCCGTTGGAATAGAGATATTGGTTCAACCCGATCTCTTGCCAATTGAACAAACGGAAATCGCCGACCTGTTTGCTGTCTTTGCCGCGGAAGGTGAAATAGGTGTCGCGGACGGCTTGTAAACGTGCTCGCAAAACCGGCGTTCCATTTCCATTTGCATCATTTCCATTCTCAGTATCTCCGTGCTCGATGACGATCTTCGGATCGAGGTTGCCTGTCGTTTTGTCACCTTCGATGCACCAAACTTCGCCGCGCTTGGCCATAAAACGATAGCCGTCGCGTTCGCCTGCCGTTTGGATCGTGCCCTGGATCGAGGCCCCACGGGGCACGTCGGCGACGCCGGAGGCCCCGGCCACTTTCGACTCAACAAGTTCGGTCAACGGGCCGACATCCAAATAGACGGGGGTGAGGTTGGAGGTCGGCTTCGGCACGCGATCGGTCGTGATCGGCGGTAGCGTTCGCTCGACAATTTGCCCGTTCATTAAGGACACCGACAACGATTTCGCGTCTCGCGAAACGATCAGATCTGTCACGATGTCGTCGACGGGAGCGAGCGCCGTGACGACGGACCAATCGTCCGTCCGGAGCAGTTTCAGGTTGCCCGATTCACTGACGATCACGAGTCCATTTCCGTCGTGCGTCGTTTTCATTTGAACGACCGGTGACTCGTCGACAAATCGGGTCTGAACGATCGGATTGATTCGCGGTTTCTCTTTGGAAACGAAACGCCAAACTCGCAACCGATTGTCGGCGCTGCCGGCCAAAACGAACCGTCCATCTCTGGTGAATTCAACGGTGTAGACTTCCCCTTCGGGTTGACTGAGCGTGTCCAAACGCTCGCCCGTCGTGACGTCCCAAATCTTTGCCGTTTCATCGGCACAGGCGGAGACCAGCTGTTTTCCATCGGGCGAGAACGCGAGATCAAAGATGGCCCCGTTGTGCCCGTCCATTTGCGTCACCACCTCACCGTTTTGAACGTTCCAAATCAAAATTTGCCGGTCGTATCCGGCGGTGGCAATGAGGTTCCCGTCCGGCGAAAATTCGGCCGCGTACAACACATCACGGTGTCCGAGAAATTCGTCAATCACGTTCCCGCCGGGCACGTCAAATAAAACCGCTTGGCCGTACGCGCCGGTCAATCCGGTCGCTGCGAGCAGGCGGTCACCCGCTCGATTGAACACGAGCGAATTGATCTTACCGAGATCTTCGCCGAGTTGCGAAACCGTGACCCCGTCGTTGTTTTGAATTTTAATCGATCCGAATCGGGCGATCGCAGTGAGTCGCTCATCGGTTGTCCTCGCCATCGCGGTGATGGGCAGAGTGACGGTTTGCGAAGTCGCAATTTGGGGCGTTCGGAGTGTTCGTTTGATCGGCATGTCGCCTTCGGGCCCGACGGCTCCCGCGTCGATCCATGAAGCGAGAATTTCGAGTTCATCCGGAGTGGGGCCATCCATGTCGTCTGGTGGCATGACCGGTTCCAGCTTTCCCGCCGCCATCAAAAACATCCGGCTACTCGACGCCACCCCGGCGGTCACTGCCAACCCCGAATCGCCCCCGGCCATCAAGGCGGCGTGCGATTCCATCACCAATCCGCCTTGAGCTTCATCGGCGGTATGGCAACCGATGCAGTAGGTTTCCAAAATCGGCAACACATCGTGGACGTAATCGAGCGCGAGAGCGGGTCGCCCGGTGAAGGCGATCGATAGCATCAGCAGTAGGAAAGGAAGTCGCATCGTTATTTTTGCTGAGAGGGTGAGGGCGTGGGTTGCGTAGCCTGACTCTTTGAGTCGGGCGTTTGCGGGCCCGACTCGGAGAGTCAGGCTACGTGTTTGTTGTGTGCTTGCGGGCCCGACTCGGAGAGTCAGGCTACGTGGTTGTTGTGTGCTTGCGGGCCCGACTCAAAGAGTCAGGCTACGTGGTTGTTGTGTGCTGTTTGGGCCCGACTCAAAGAGTCAGGCTACGTGGTTGTTGTGCGTTTGCGGACCCGACTCAAAAAGTCAGGCTACGTGTTTGTTGTGTGCTTGCGGGCCCGACTCAAAGAGTCAGGCTACTCGACGGCGATGAGAATCAATGATTGAATGTAAACTCGACGCTGGTCAAAACACTCCAAGCGACGTCACGCATGGCACTCGTTTGATCATCTTCATACTCATCCATCACGGATGACAATCGTTCGATTTCTGCCGGCGTTGGGGGTCGCGAAAGGGCGGTCTCGAATAATTCATTCAAGAACCGCGATCGATCCCACTGTTCCTCCGCCGCGACGCTGGGCAAACTTTGCTTGTCGTCGAGTTTCGGGTTGAGCGTTTCGCCGTTGGACAGGTGCAACACCTGTATCATGGAGGACTCGTCATCGCGTTCGCATTCGCAAACGATCTCACGCGGATTGCGTCCGAACGTTTTTAGGAAGTAGGAACTGACGGCGGAGTCGTACAGCTCGATCGCCCGTGTTCCCGCCTGATAAAAATCGGTTTTCTGCGTGTCGGCTCCCGCAAAGGCGATCTCGTTGAACTTCGTCGACGTCCCCAAAACCTGGTCGATCGAATCGAGCATCACCTCGGCCATCATCCGCCGTGGGTAATAGCGGGTGAGGTACTTTTGGTCGTCTTTGTTTTCCGGCAACGCTAAACTGGTTCGTTGATAGGTTTGGCTTTGCAGGATCGTCCGCATTAACGTTTTCAGATCGAAATCGTTATCGACCAAGTGCTGAGCTGCCGCCGCGAGCAGCGGTTCGTTACTCGCCGGATTGCTCGTTCGCAAATCATCGACCTGTTCGACCAAACCGCGACCGAAGAAGTTGGCCCAAACTCGGTTGGTGATCGATCGGGCGAAGTAGGGGTTATTCGGATCGGTCATCCAATCGGCGAGCGCTTCGCGGCGGTCGGTTGGATCGTTAAAGGCGATCGGTTCGCCGTCGAGCGGTGCCGGCGGTTGGGGTTTGCCGCGGTTGGGTTGGATCAACTCGCCTTCGGTGGAAACGTAGAGCTCTCGGATGCCGTCGCCGTTGCGTGTGTCCCCGCCCCAACCTTTCGCTCGTACGCGGGAGAATAGATTCGCCATCGCGTAATATTGATCGTTGCTCCATTTTTCCAGCGGGTGGTTGTGGCATTTAGCACAACCGATCGACAACCCCATGAACGATTGACACGCACTTTCGGTCATGTCCTCGGGGGTTTGATTGATCGCGTAGAAGTTGGTCGCTCCGTTGGTGTCGCTGCCCCCGGTCGCAGTCAAAATCTCGGCGACGAGTTCGTCCCAGGGCACGTTGGTTCGCACCCGTTCGTGAAGCCAATCGTAATACGATTTGACCGCGATCGGACGCAATTTTTTGCCGTTGATGACGAGGATATCGGACCATTTGTAGGCCCAGTAATCGGTGAACGATTCGTCGGCGAGCAATTGATCGATCCACCAATCCCGCCGGTCCTGTTCGTCTTGGGCAAAGTACTGTTGCGTTTGCTGGCTCGTCGGAAGTCGACCGATCGTGTCGATTGTGGCGCGACGCAAGAACGCCTGGTCGTCACAAATGGGCGAGGGGGGGAGTTGCAAGGTTTGAAGTTGTTGCAGGTTCAACTCGTCGATGAAGTTGCGTCGTGGTGCGTCGGCAAAGACTTTCGGTAACACTTCATTAGGGTACGGGACCGTCATCCGGGCCAACGCCACTTTGCTGGCGTACCAAACCAACACAGCCGCTTCGCCGCTGCCGTTGATCGTGACACGCCCGTCGCCATCGACGCTCGCGACGGCTTCGTCCGTGGCGGTGAATTGTGCCCAGTGCGAAACATCACGTTGGCTTGCGTCGTTGTAGTGGGCCGTGACCAAAACGCGGGCTTCGTCGCCGGGACTCAGCAACGCGTTAGCGGGCGTGACCGAAATTCGCTCGATGATCGCATCGTCTTGGCTCGGGGGTGGGGCACCGGCGGCGATCCAATTGGCGAGCACTTGGTAGTCGCGAGAATCGGAATCCAATTTCAAACCGCCCTTGTGCGGTAACGCGCCCGTCGGTTTGGCTAACAAGAGACTGCGTCCAGGATCGGCCATCTCGATCCGGCGACCGCGAGCCTGCCGGGCGATCGAAAAGTAGTCCGACTCGCTGTCGTAGCCTTTGAGCGAAAGGACGAAGCCACCCTTGCCCGAGAGCGACCCGTGGCACGCGCCCATGTTGCAACCTTGTTTGGCGATCACACTTTGAACGTCGTTGCGGAAGCTCCATGAATGCGTTTGGTCCGTTCCCGTTACAACGACCTGCGACGTTGAGGTTCGACCGTCGTCGGTGGTGGCGGTGATGGTGGTGGTTCCGTTATCAATCGCATGAACGACATTACCGATGATTTTCGCGATCGCCGGATCGGCGGATGTCAAGCTAACATCGTCGATGTGTTTGCCGATCAGATCGTTTTCGATTTGCACTACCATGATCTGCTGGATCGCTGCGCTGTGATCGAGCGAGATGGTTTCGGGCAACAGTTTGATGTCGGCGGCGGACGCGGTGGCGACGCACGCGAGCCACAGTGCCATGACGGCGGATATTCTTCGGTTGATGAAAATGCTCATGCGAACAACTCCTTGATTTCACGGACGCCGAAATCGACCAAGGGGAACGGGCGTCCTCCCGGGCCGGGCAATTCGGCGTGCAGGTCCAGATCAAGTGCTTTGAAGATTGTCGCGATAATCTCACCGGGATTGGTCGGCCGATCCGCTGGCACGCCGCCGACCGGATCGGATGCCCCGACGGCTCGTCCGCCGACCACGCCGCCACCGGCGAAGGTGCATGAGAAACATTGTGGCCAGTGATCGCGTCCGCCCGCCGGATTGACTTTGGGCGTTCGTCCGAATTCGGCGAGGCCGGCGACGAGCGTGTCGCCGAGCAAGCCGCGTTGGTCGAGATCGGCAATCAATGCCGAGTACGCTTGATCGTACATCGGTGCGACGATGTTCTTCATGCCTTCGATCGTCGTGAAGGGTTTGCTGCCGTGGATGTCCCAGGTGATTTCACCGAACACCGTTAAGAACGTGTTGATGGTCACGAAGCGAACGCCGGCTTCGATCAACCGGCGCGACAACAAACAACATTGGCCGAAACGATTCATGCCGTAGCGTTCACGAACCGCGACGGGTTCTTTACTCAAATCAAACGCTTCGCGAGCGGCGGGGCTGTTCATCAATCGATAGGCCGCCTCGAAATTGGCGTCGAACATTTTGGCCGATTCAGTTTGTTCGAATTGGTTCATGTGCGATTCGATCGCGTCTCGCATCCGTCGGCGTCGGTCGATGCGAACGTCTTTCAATGACGACGGCGGTAACAGATCGGGCACTTTGAAGTTCGGCTGGCTCGGGTCGGCCATCAACGCGAACGGATCGTAGGCCTTGCCCAAAAACCCGCCGGCCTGTCCGTTGGGCAGGTTGCCGCCGCCGCGTCCCATCGTTTGTGGCAGGACCACATGGGCGGGCAAATCGGTACGACGGCCTTGCAGATATTCTGTCACCGCTCCGGCGTGCGGGTAGTTCACGCCGCCATTGAACTGCCGCCCGGTTTGCATCATTTGCCAACCGGCGTCATGGACGGCTGCGGCGGTGTGGTAACACGAGCGAACGATCGAAAATTTGTCGGCGATCTCGGCGTGCTTGGGCAAGATCTCGGAGAGTTCAAAATCGCCTTGGGTCGAGATGGTTTTGAAAGGGCCGCGGACTTCCGCCGGGGCGTTCGGCTTGGGGTCGAACGTGTCCATCTGGCTGGGGGCACCGAGATTAAAAATCATGATGCATGATTTCTTGTCTGAATTCGCTCCGGCAGCGCCACTGGCTTTCGCGGCCATCAATTGGGGCAATCCGAACCCGATCGCACCGAGGGTCCCGATTTGCAGGAAATCGCGTCGGGTGGTGCCGTTGCAATTGTGGGTTTGAGCCCGGGAGGTGAGATTGAGCATGGCGGGGCTGGCTAGCTGGGAGGCGTGAATCGTTGCCGGAAAGACTAGACAGTGTACCCGAAAGTCGCGTAGCGGCACGTCGAGACGGCGCAGTTTTTGGTGAGAATCACCCATGGCCGAGTCACCCCGCTTCAGAGGTCGTGCAGCTTTTGAGTGTTTGCGCAGCAAGGGGGCACTCACCTTCCCGGACGAACATAGGAGGGTCAGAAATTGATCATTTAAGCAGGTTCGGGAAAGTGTTTCGGTGTATTCGCCGTTTTGGCGTTAGCCACCGTTCTCGCGATTAACCGGGGCTAAAGCCCAAACGGCGAATGAGGTTTTACGCAATGAATTACCCGAAGCTGCTTAGCGAGAATTCCGGTGAGGGCCGATCGCAATTTCCCACGCCGGAAGAGCGAGTCCGGCCCTCCCGACGTTGGAGACTGCTGAGAGATAATAGCAAAACTTGGTTTCTCCTTGACGGAAGCCCGCTGGGTTGTGGGTTGTGGGCATCGCTATCCACCACGCTCAGCGTGCGATCGCTCATCGCAGCATGGATGCGATCACTTCACTGGCGCTAGCAAACTCCGAATCGACCAAACGTTCGAGCGGTAGCGAAACCGATCCGTCGCCTCGGATCGTCATGCCGGGGCGATGCAATCCCGCGACCGAGCACGAACGAAAGGCCGTGGCCAAACTCGCGCCCGGATCGATGCCACTGATTTGCAGTCGCGTCGAGGGCGAGTCGCTGCCCAGCGGCGAGCCGATTCGAATGTCGAAGACAGGTTGCGCGGCATCGGTTGACGTGGATATGGACGTGGACATGGACGTGGACATGGACGTGGACATGGATGTGGGAGCCGTGTTGGTTTTCCATAAACAAACACTTCGTAACGTCGCCCCGGCATCGAGTATCACGAGCACACTCCGTGTTTTCGCGTTGGCACGCCGCACTAACCGCGCTAGCATCGTCGCGGCGATCGACTCCTCTCCGCTCGTGAAGGCTCCGGGCCCGATCAGGATCGCCGCATACCGAGCATCCTTCCAACGATCGGCGTGAACGGCGAGAGCGTGAATCGAGTTACCATCGTCTGCACCGGAGACTCGTGGGTGCTCGATCGCCGACGCCAGTTCGGTGAGTTGCTCAGCCGAGCACTGCGGAAACCGTTCGACGACGGTGGGTGCATCATTATGCGGCGTGAGTCGGAGTTTTTCTGCGATTCGGGGCCATGATTTTTCCACGCCGCCGATCATCCAAATCACGTCGGCGTGAAGGGCAACATCGGCCAGGGTCGCAGTGACGATGCCGTCACGACTCGTCACATCCATGACCGCTTGGATGCTCGGATCGGATTCGATGGTGAGCGAAATGCGTCCTGCGGATTGCCAATTCGATAATTGACGGGCACTCGCTAGATCCACGCCCGTTGTGACCACACGCAGTGGACGGTTCGCTGGCGACGTGGTCATGTCGATCTCGCCACGGTCAACCGGATGATCGCGAAGCGAAGGGAAATCGTCGACGACGTGGCAACCGTCTACGATCAGACGAGCATCGCTTTCGATTCGGACGTCGTCACAGTGCAGTGGGCACAGCGGACAAACGTGCGTCGATTCGAGGGCGTCCAGTCGCGCTCGATTTTTCAAAATCATCATTCTTCTCGGATCGAGAGTTCTTGGACTGCTCGCACGAGCGCGATCACGTTGTCGACCGGTGTCGTTTGCATGACGCCGTGGCCAAGGTTGAAAATGTGCCCAGGACGAGCACCGACCTCGTTGAGCAATTCTTGTGCGGCGGCGCGAATCGTTTTAGGATCGGTCAACAGAACCGTCGGGTCCATGTTTCCTTGGACGGAAATGTCATGGCCGATACGTTTCCAAGCCGACTTCATGTCGATTCGCCAATCCACGCCGACGACGGTCCGGAGGTCGCCACGCAACAACGGCAGCAACTCAGGGTTGCCCGTGGCGAAATTGATTAAGGGCACACCAGGAGTGACGCCCGCGATGATCCGTTTCATCCACGGCAAGACAAACCGTGTGTAATCGGCGGCAGACAAACACCCTGCCCAGGAATCAAACAATTGCACGCACTGGGCACCGGCGGCGATCTGTTCGTTGAGGTAAACGATGATCGCATCGGTCAATCGGTCCATCAACGCGGACCATCCGCCGTCGTTGGCACGCATCAACTGTTTCGTCGCCGCGTATTGTTTACTGCCGCCGCCCTCGATCGCGTAACTGGCCAGGGTGAACGGGGCTCCGGCGAATCCGATCAACGGGATCGCCTCGGGCAGGTCTTTGCGAGTTTGACGAACGGTCTCGTAAACAAAACCAAGGTCCTGCGGGTTGTCGAGCGGTTTGACCCGGTCGATATCCGAAGCCGTGCGAACGGGGTTGTGAATGACCGGGCCGTCACCTTTGACGAATTCCAAATCGAATCCCATCGGCACCAGGATCGGCAGCAGGTCCGAGAAAATGATCGCCGCGTCGACGCCGAGACGTTCGACGGCGGTACACATCACCTCACTGCACAGCGTCGGGTTGGCGCATAATTCGAGAAACGTTCGTTGGGATCGGACCGAGCGGTACTCTTGCATGTACCGTCCGGCTTGCCTCATCAACCACACCGGGGTGCGAGGCGTCGGTTCGCCTCGGCAAGTCTTCATGAACAGGCTGTCTTGTGACGGGTGCTCGTCGATCGCGGGGATGGGTTCGCGCGTTAGGGGTTCACGTTGCGAGTGGGGAGTTGCCATTTCATCTTCTTCCATGTGAAGGACTGCCTTTTGAAATTTCACTGCGCTGGATTTGACCACGTCACGTCGTTTTTCCATCAACGTCGCTGAGTCGCGTGCCGATTCGCTGACGAGGTGTCCCATTTTCGGATGCGAGGGTTCCATGTCGACATGAATTTCGCTCTCGCGGAGCATGTCGCTGGTTGTCGGTCCGATGGAAACGATGACGGTGCGGTGGAGTCCCTGGCGAAGTGCGTCGGTGAGGTTCAGCGACTCGGCCATGCGTAACATATTGACGACTTGGTGGGCACTCGTCAGTAGCAGGATGTCGCGGTTGCCGGCTGCGATTTCTTTGACGTTCGATTCGAGCGGCCCGGTGTCTTCCGGGTATTCCCATCCGTAGACGCGAACGGTTTCGGGGATCGCACCGCGGGCTTCGAGACCGGCGATCAGGGAGGTGTTGGTGACTCCGTATTCCTGCACCCCGACGACTTGGTTGGCGATCGGAATTCCCTCGTCAATCATTTTCAGCAGGTCACGCCAGGTGTTCGGTTCGGGGACGCGGTGGGTCGCGGTCAATCCGACCTCACGCATGGCGGCGGCGGGTTTCGGACCTCGGCAAATTGTCGTGATGTCGCTGAGCGAATCGAGGAACCGTTGCGGCTCGACGTGTTTCTCGGTGCTCTTGAGCAGATACCGAAAACCCACACCGGTCATGAAGATCACGATCGGGATTTCGCCGGTGATGACCCGGTAAACAAAATCGATGGCAGGCCGGTTCGGTTCGATCGGAACCTCTCGCATGGAAGGACTGACGAAGGCCTCGCCGCCGAATTTGGTGATCAAACGGGTCATGTCCGCAGCCCGGCGGCTCTCGAGCGAAGCGATACGAAGTCCAGAGAAGGTCATGGCGTGGGCTGAGTGGAGGGGGAAGGGATTTCAAAACTCGTCTGAGATTGTAGAGAAAATCCGACGCGTTACGATGGAGGGCAATTGCAACGTGTCTCCGCGTTGCCCTCCTCGTCCTTGTCCCTTCCTTTCCCTACCCCGCCCGCTCATGCCTCGTGCCGCACTACGAAAACCGCATCCCGACCTCGATTTGTCCGCGTGGTTGAAAACGTCGGAGGATTTGCCGCCGGTTTTGTCGAGCCAATCGCTGTTCGGAAACGACCTGCCGCTGGAAATCGAAGTCGGCAGCGGCAAGGGGTTGTTCATCCAAACGGAATCGCAGCGGTGTCCCGAACACAATTATTTCGGAATCGAAATCGCAGGAAAGTACGCCGCCCATGCCGCCGCGCGACTGGCCAAACGCGGGCAAAAGAACGCCATGATGATGGCCGGCGACGCGGGGCCGCTGTTCGTCTCACGCGACGATCCCGACCACGGTCGCACCCAAGAGCACCGACATGGGCACGAATTACCCGACGCGATTTCAACGACGCGGATCGAGAGCGGGTCGCTGGAGGCGGTCCATGTTTACTTCCCCGACCCCTGGTGGAAAAAACGGCACCGTAAACGGCGAGTGTTGAGCGAGTCGAACATTCTGGAATTCAGTCGCTGTTTGCGGACCGGCGGTCGATTGCACTTTTGGACCGACGTGTTGGATTATTTCGAACTGACGGTCGAGCTGATCGCCGAGATCACGCCCGAGTTCGGCGTGCCGCTGCCCGAATCGCAGCGGGAATCGACCCACGATTTGGATTACCACACGCACTTCGAACGCCGCAGCAGGAAATCCGGCATCCCCGTGTACCGGGTGTGCTATCAAAAACGCGATCGAGGAGCGACTCCATCGCCGATGATTCGTTACTTCCGCCGGGACAAACCCGGCGGAAGCAAATGAGATTTAGGCGGAGGCGTTGCGCAAGCACGACAGAGCCGCGAAAGCAAACTTTGAGCGATCCAGCGATAGCCCCGGTTGAGTCACCACACAACCGTGGCTAATGGTCTGGGACATTTGAAAATCCGGGTTGGCTTGTGGTGGACGAGGTTACGAGTCCTCGTGATTGCTGGAGCGAGAGGACTCGTCACCTCGTCCACTACCCTACGACTTAGCGGTCCCAGACCACTAAGCAGGTCCGGGTAATTCATTGCGTACAACTGTATTGGCCGTTTGGGCATAAGCCCCGGTTCAACGCGAGAACCGTGGCTAACGTTAAAACGGCGAATACACCGAAACACTTTCCCGAACCTGGTTAACGCCAAAACGGCTCGGATTGTCGCTTACTTTGATACCTGATCGATCGAGGCTTGGACGAGGTCATTGAGTTCGAATTGGGTCGCCTGGGCTTGCGACGTTCGGGTTTGCAGCGTTTCCAAGGACCGTTGGGCGTCGCAGAAATCCAGTGCGATGACACGGGTTTCGGTCGGCAGTTTCCGGATGATCGGATCGGTGTAGGGATCGGCTTGATTGAAGATCAAACGTTCGGCCCAATCGCCATGGACGTCGACCGAATCGACATCGAGTTTGGCGACAACGTGCCGGATCAAGGTGGAGAGAGACCGGGCGGGCGAGGTGGCACGGACGCGGCCGGCCTCACGTCGCAGCGTTGCTTCGGAATCCGAGAACGCTTGGGCCGCTTGGCGTGCGACCGGGTCGCCTTCGGCGTGGACGGCGACAACGAACCGGGCCGCGCCGAGAGGACGCATCGCACCGGCCTCGTCACCGAGCACGGGGATTTGTGCGAACGCGTCAGTGACCGCGTTCTTCTTGCCCGGACGTCCGATCGCGACGACGCTGATGTCGACCAACCCGGCCCGAAACCCGGCGGGAACGTCGAACGTGATTTTGAATTCTTTTTCACCTTCGAGCACCTGAGTCGAGGTCCACCGCAGTTTGTAATAGACACCGCGTCCTCGTTCGATGGTGCCCGCCGCAGTGACGGCGTGCAGTGGAGCGTGGCGTTCGTATTGCAGCGATTCGGTTTGTTTCGAGCCCTGGTCGACGCCAAAGTGGCCGCGTGCCAGATGACCCTGAGCGGCATCGATCGCCATGCCAAACGATTGGCTGTCCTCGTCCGATTTCTTGACTTGGATCGGACCGGTGTAGTCGCTCTGCGTTTCAGTTCGCGGGCTGTAGTTGACGACTCGCCATGACGAAGAGCGGGGGACGCAGCGGATCATCCAACGATCGATTTCAGGGAACGTTGCGCCACTGACGAGAGAGGATAGACGCAGCGAAATCTCGATCGGTTCGGCCACGTCGCTGGTCAGTAGATCACCGGTGCCCGTGACCGGAACGGCCACGGTGGTCGGGGGCAAATCGAACGAGATCACCGAAGGCTCGCCACCGATCACGGCGGCATCGGTCACCCATGTCATGGCGGCAAAGATCGTCAATGCCAATACGAACACCGTGCCTGTGGTTCGCCGAGTCGCGATGCCTTGGATGGTTGAGTGATTGCGTGTGAGTGTTGGGGTATTCATAGCGTTGGTTCTCCGTTCCGGTTCGACATTTCCAGGTGGCTGGGTCGCAGCGTCGGGGTGGATCCGAGGTGCGAACCATGTGCCGATTCATCCGGCCAGCAACCGTTCCGTCTTGGATACGGGCGTCGAGAAAAACGTCGAACGATTTCGAAATCGATTCGGTGTTTTTCTCGCTGCAACGTCATCATGCCGTTGCCACGACGGGAGGCAATCCGAAACGTGAGGATTTGTCGGAGAACGCGTGACGGGCTGGTAACACGATCGGGATTCGTGGAACCGAACTCAAGTGCAACGCGTGGTAATGGTTTCGGTTGCGTGAAACTCAGCGGTTTGGCAAGGCACTTTTCGCTCGCAATTGAACGTTCTTCCATTCGGAAGTCGACTCGAATCGAGCGAGACACTTGGTTGCCAAAAGTGACTTCTCGCGACGGCCGAGCGTCGCGGTACTCTGGCTAGCCTGGTTGCGATCAGGACATGGACTCAACGATGGTTGCGAACTCATCGTTGTTGTAGCAACGCATGGTTTGCGTTCGCACGTTGCCGTCTTTGGCGAGCTTGACGAGCAGGACCGAACCGGTGGCCTCGTCGGGAACCTCAAAGACGACGCAACCGTCGTATTGTCCGACCGTCCACGTTTGCGAAATTAACTTGCCACCGGCATCGCTCACCGATTTGCCGAATGCCGAGGCACGCTGCAGCGAATCACCCACGTTGCGGGCACCTTGATCGGTGAACTGGATAAGTGTGACATAACGGACCATTTCAGTTTCCTCTTCTTTCGGGGATTGCATGGAGGCTCAACCGGGCTGCTTGCGTTCGTGACGACACGCCCGAGGTTAAGCAGACCCGGCATTCTAATGATTCTCATTTCGCGGGCAATCACAGGCTACCGCCGGACTCGAGGAATGATCCATGGAATCGAGTGTGAAAGGCCCCGCCATTGACAAAATCAGGGGGAAACTACAGGCTTTCTCAGTGTTTTGCGGCGACGAATTGCCGCGTATGGAAATTCATCCCCATGGCGTTGCTCGGGTTCTCCTGGCAACGTCTCCATCCCCGGTCGGAACATTTCATGGCGACGATTGTATACACGATAACTGACGAAGCCCCGGCGTTGGCGACGCATTCCTTGCTGCCGATTTTACGAGGATTCACCGCCGCCTCCGGTTTGCAATTCGAAGCGTCGGACATCTCGCTCGCCGCACGCGTCTTGGCCGGTTTCGCCGATCGCCTGCGAGCCGAGCAACGCGTTCCCGACGCCCTCGCCGACCTCGGGCGTCTCGTCAAAACGCCGGGAGCGAACATCATCAAACTGCCCAACATCAGCGCTTCGATCCCACAACTCACCGCCGCGATCAAAGAACTGCAAGCCAAGGGGTACGACGTTCCCGATCTCCCCGCCGACCCGCAAACCGACGAGGAAAAATCGATCCAGGCCACCTACGCGAAAGCCCTCGGTAGCGCCGTTAACCCGGTCCTCCGCGAAGGCAACTCGGACCGCCGTGTCGCGGCACCCGTGAAAAAGTACGCTCAGAAGCATCCGCACTCGATGGGGACCTGGTCGCCGGATTCGAAAACCCGCGTCGCCCACATGAACGAAGGCGATTTCTATGGCAGTGAACTGTCCGTCGTGATGCCCGCCGCCGACACACTCCGAATCGAACACGTCAGCGAATCGGGCGACGTGACTCTGCTGAAGGATTCGATCCCGGTCGAATCAGGCGAGGTGTTTGACGCTGCCGTTCTCAGCCGGGAAAAATTGCGTGCGTTCGTGACCGAAACCGCGAGCGCCGCCAAAGCCGACGACGTGCTGCTGTCGCTGCACCTCAAAGCGACGATGATGAAGGTGTCCGATCCGATCCTGTTCGGACACGTCGTCCGTGTTCTGTACGCGGAGTTGTTCGAAAAATACGCCGGCATCCTGGCACGCGTCGGAGCCGATCCGAACCAAGGTCTCGGCCAAGTGCTCGGCAAAATTCAAACGTTGCCTTCGGATGAACGCGCGCTCGTCGAAGCGACGATGGTGAAGATCGAATCCGAGCTGCCCGCGATCGCGATGGTCGATTCCGATCGCGGCATCACCAATTTACACGTACCGAGCGATGTGATCATCGACGCCTCGATGCCAGCGGCGATCCGCGCTGCGGGCAAAATGTGGGGCCGTGACGGTGGGCTGCACGATACCGTCGCGATGATCCCCGACCGCAGTTACGCGGGCGTTTACCAAGCGGTCATCGAAGATTGCAAGACTCACGGTACGTTCGACGTGACCACGATGGGCAGCGTTGCGAACGTCGGTTTGATGGCTAAGAAAGCCGAGGAGTACGGCAGTCACGACAAGACCTTCGAGATGCCCGCCGCCGGTCAAGTGCGTGTCGTCAATTCCGCCGGCGAGACGTCACTGACCCATCAAGTTGCCACCGGCGATGTTTGGCGTGCTTGTCAAACCAAGGACGTGGCGATCGTCGATTGGGTTCGGCTCGCCGTCACCCGTGGACGTGCCACCGGAGCCGCTGTCGTGTTTTGGCTCGATGACCAACGTGCCCACGATCGTAATTTGATCGCGAAGGTGCAAACCTATCTGAAGGATCACGACACCGACGGGCTCGACATTCAAATTCTCGCGCCTAACGCGGCGACACAGCACGCGTGCGCCCGGTGCCGTCAAAGCCTCGATTCGATTTCGGTCACGGGCAACGTGCTGCGTGATTACCTGACCGATTTGTTCCCCATTTTGGAACTCGGCACGAGCGCCAAAATGCTCTCGATCGTCCCACTGCTCGCCGGTGGCGGTATGTTCGAAACCGGAGCGGGTGGATCAGCGCCCAAGCACGTGCAACAGTTCGAGGGAGAGAACCACTTGCGATGGGATTCGCTCGGCGAGTTCCTCGCGATCGCCGTCTCGCTCGAAGACCTCGCCGAAAAGAGCGGCGACGGCTCGCTCGGTGTCCTCGCCTCGACACTCGACGAAGCGACCCATCGTTTTCTCGACGAAGACAAATCACCGTCGCGGAAAGTGGGCGAACTCGACAATCGAGGCAGCCATTTCTATCTCGCATTGTACTGGGCCGAAGCACTCGCAAACCAATCCCAAGACACCGAATTGAAATCTCGCTTCACGCCCGTCGCCGAATCGTTGCGTTCCAACGAAGCGAAGATCGTGTCCGAACTCAACGACGTCCAAGGTGTGGCGATGGATCTCGGCGGCTACTATTTCCCCGATGTCCTAGCGGTATCCCAGGCGATGCGTCCCAGCCCCACGCTGAATCAGATTATCGACGCTCTGGCGACGAGTTGAAGACCTATGGAAGGTGACCCGCTTCCGCCGGGCTTGTCCCGGTCGGAGCGATAACTGGATGGCTACTTCGCTTCAAATTCACTGCGAAGCCGGTCATCGACTGCTCACGCAGCACCTCGCCATTGAAACCGATCCCATCGATCGATAACGCGTCAATGTCATTGCCATGAGCCTGTTCCTCGCGGCGAATCAAATCGACGGCGTCACGGGCCTCTGCCCCGTTGGCCGCAATCACGTCGAGCATGGTGATAATCTCGCTGTCGGCATCCATGATCACGTCAATCGAATATCCGTCCTCGTAAGCACATCGGCGGAAAAGGTTCGGCAGAACCTCACGTAGGCGAGTCTCTCTGAGACTCGCAATTTTCGGTTCATCCGGCGGCAGCGTGCGCCGGAGGTTTTCAAGGCATGACTCCCGTGTCCAACGAGATTGGTGCATGAGACATGGATGCTGGTGGACTACGTAAGCCGGCAGAAACGCAGTCGAGCTCGAATGGCGTGGACTTAAGATTTGTCAGGCGGTTTCACGGGCGCGGTCGCCATCCGTTTGGCGCGACTCGGGCGGGGTGCTTTCATCTTTGGATATTTGGATTGATTTCG
>Ga0163216_101237_pt1 | contig 18152 bp, 4 predicted proteins | sample SynspAceP_FD_167610 | JGI IMG/M metagenome (GOLD analysis project Ga0163216, IMG submission 167610) | Saline lake microbial communities from Ace Lake in Antarctica - Synechococcus sp. Ace-P (Illumina Assembly) | ecosystem: Environmental > Aquatic > Non-marine Saline and Alkaline > Saline ...
CAATCATCTTTATTCGATACGCTAGCATTTTGTTAACAAGCTGAGTAATATAAAATGAAACCGGTTACTATTTGGTGGTTCGATTCTATCAAATAGCGCTTTTAAATTAACTCAAATTGGAAAACTTTCTATGTTGCGTATCTACTTAATATTGCTCTGTTTCATTGCTAGCGGTTGGGCTGAGGCTAAAAAATTTGAAGGTTTAGCCCTGACCCCACCTATGGGTTGGAACAGTTGGAACACCTTTGCTTGTGAAATTGATGAAAATCTGATTAAAGAAATGGCCGACACCATGGTTGAAAATGGCATGCAAGCTGCGGGTTATGAATACATTAATATCGATGACTGCTGGCATGGGGAGCGAGATGCACAGGGAAATATTCAAGTGAATCAACAACGCTTTCCCTCTGGCTTAAAAGCGCTGGCTGACTATGTGCATAGTAAGGGTTTAAAATTAGGTTTGTATTCAGACGCTGGGTGGCAAACCTGTGGTGGTCATCCCGGTAGCCGAGGATATGAGTTTCAGGATGCCAAGCAATATGCCAGTTGGGGGATAGATTATTTAAAATATGACTGGTGCAACACTGAGGGTCTGAAAGCCGAAGGGGCTTATCTCACTATGCGTGAAGCTATATATCAGGCGGGTCGTCCGATGGTCTTTAGTTTATGTGAATGGGGCGACAATAAACCTTGGGAATGGGCTAAGGATGTAGGGCACTTGTGGCGCACTACCGGTGATATATACCCTTGTTTTGATTGTGAATATAATCACGGAACATGGTCTTCATGGGGAGTATTAAAAATTCTGGATAGGCAAAAAGGTCTGCGTAAGTATGCTGGACCTGGCCATTGGAACGATCCAGACATGATGGAAGTAGGTAACGGTATGTCAGCCGCTGAAGATCGTAGTCATTTTGCCATGTGGGCAATGTTAGCTGCACCGCTCATTGCCGGCAATGATTTGCGTATTATGAGTGAACAAACCTTAGCGCTATTAAGCAACTCAGATGTTATCGCCGTTGATCAAGACCCGCTTGGTGTGCAGGGGTTTATCTATGCGGATGATTTTGCCGATACAAAGCTACAAGTATGGTTTAAACCGCTTGAAGATGGGGATTGGGCCATGGCCATACTTAATCGAGGTGACAAGGAAGAGTCTTTTATTTTTGATTGGCAACAGCACACGGTAAGTGATGCTTTATCTCAACGTCAAATCCAGAAGTCACCATCACTATATGAAATTAAAAATCTTTGGAGTGGCCAAGTATTTGCTGATAACCAGGGAATACTGCAACAGATTATCCAATCTCACGACACTCTTTTGCTGCGTTTAAGTTTAAAAAAATAAGGTCACTTAAGGGCAAGTCGCTCGTTTCTTGTCCTTAACATTGCCTAAAGCACAACTGTGATTAAATCAATTCTTTATAGTTTTAGCCTTATAAACAGCTAATTTAGACATCGAATATGTAATATTTTTCTATTAAATACAGTTGGATAGCTAAGATATCTGAATTATTTCACAAATTATATCAATTTACAGTTGTAAAGATGTAACCGGTTACTGTAAACTTTTTGTTAACGTTCAATGTTATTCAGTAAATTTTTTTGAACTTAAGTGTAACCGGTAACATTTGGTTTTGGGATTTGTGCTAGGAATATAGATTTTTAAAATTGGTGCAATAGAGCAAATGGTCGCACCACAGAGCAGTAATTACTTTTGTAAAAAAACAGCCAGATAAGAGGGAGTGTGCACTTTTAACTGGTAATTGTAGGACACGCATTTAAGAGGTTAATAATGAGATTTAAAACCAACATAAAACCGCTTGGCCAATTTGTGGCTATTGCTTTGCTGGCGGGACTCAGCTCGGGTTGTATCAAAGAAGCAAAATTAAATACCGATACGGTGGTTTATACACCAGAAGAGAGACCTTTAGGGGTTATTGCCGGTGAGCCTGCTGAATATGCCTTAGGTGAAACGGCAATCATTACGTTAACGGGCCGATTAGTCGGAACAGTTACTAATCAAAGCGTAATGTGGACCCAAACCAGTGGTACACCTATTACCGGTGACATTGATTGGACTAAGGAAAACCTGAGTTTCGCTACGCCAGATGTGGATGGTATCGAAACCTTTACCTTTGAGATCGCTGCGCTGGATAGCGATGGCAATGTTATTAATGACGCAGATGGTAATCCACTTGTAGCGTCTACCAGCATTACGGTGTTTGACCCGGCTATTTTGGTCACTTATGAAATCGAAGATGCTTCAGTGGCTGAACTTGTTTCAGTGGCAATGGTATCTTCTGGCGATGCTAACTATCTTACTGGTGCTTCTGGTTCACATACGGCTGATATCGTTCCTGGCGCATCAGTGGTGTTTACGATTAATCAAGAGCAAGACGCCTTTTTTACCTTGTATGCCCGTTTTGGTATTCCTGCGTCAGGTTATGGCAGTAAAAATGCTGTTGTGACAGTCAATGGGGTTGATACTGAATTAACCATTGATGCCACTGGCAGTTTTTCTAACTATCGCGTTGGTATTATCAAGTTAAGTGCCGGGGAAAATATTATCGAAGTGGGTGGTGGCTGGAACTACTATCGTTTGGATAATATTTTGATGATCCCCGCGGCCGAGCCACCTGCGCCTTTGGCCGTAGCACCAACCTTAGTCAATCCTAATGCTCAGGCTTCAGCCTTAGCGGTGATGGAATTTTTAGCGGCTAACTATGGCATGGCCACTTTATCAGGCCAAACGGATTACCCGCATAAAATAAATGGCGCCTTTCCCCTGACTGAGTTTGATAAAGTTGTTGCGGCAACCGGCGATGATGCACCAGCCATAGTAGGCTTTGATTTTATTGATTTTTCTGCCACTCGGGTGGCCAATGGAAGCGACTCTGTTGGTTTATCGGAAGCAATGATAGGGGAACATCAAACTAAAAATGTGATGCTCTCAGCCTTGTGGCACTGGAATGCGCCTATGCATTTATTAGATGCTGATGGCGATGGCCTTGGAGACGAGTCAGGCAGTAATGAACAAGCCTGGTGGGCCGGCTTTTATAGTAAGGCCACCACTTTTGATTTAGCGGCTGCACTTGCCGATGAAAGCAGTCCCGAATATGCCGCCTTGTTGGCCGATATCGATACGGTTTCTACTGAGCTTAAAAAGTTTGCCGATGCTGATATTCCTATTTTATGGCGACCTTTACATGAAGCAGAAGGTGAGTGGTTTTGGTGGGGGGCAGCAGGACCGGAAGCACTCAAAGCGCTTTGGATACTGATGTATGACCGCATGACCAATGTGCATGGCTTAAACAATTTGATTTGGGTTTATACCCATGCACAAAGTTTAAATGCCAACTGGTATCCCGGTGATAATTATGTGGATATTGTAGGTTATGACGGCTATGACGGTAACAATCCAGACAATCCCTTCAAAGGCCAATATGCCACGTTAAAAGACCGTCATAATGGCAAAAAGTTAGTGGCCTTAACTGAAACTGGCACCATTCCCAATGTGGCCTTAATGCATGAGCAAAATGCCTGGTGGTCATTCTTCATTACGTGGAACTCTGGTGGTGACTATGGCCCTGATGGTATTGAAGCCGCCACTATTGACGCTAATTATGCTTTTGATGGCGTGCTTAACCTAGCTGATATTCCCGGCGGGCGTGCCAAAGTGGAAGCCGGTGTGTGGGAAAACTTTGAAGTCAGTACAGCTAATTTTGAAGCACAAATTAATTGGGCTGCCACCACAGGTATTGCAACGTCTGACAAATGGGCAACCAGTGGTTCTCGTTCACTAATCTTAGCTAAAGATCTCTCCCTAGAAACCGACCCAACAGGTGCGATGTTCCAAGTCTATCCAGCGGGTGGACTGGATGTCAGTGATGTCAGCACAGTAACGGTAAGTGCCAATGCCATAAATGCAGGCCCTGGCACGACCGTGAAATTGTTTGTTAAACACGGTGATGATTGGGCCTGGGCTGATAGTGGTGCAGTGGCCATTGTTGATGGTGGTGTTGAATTACAAGTGGATGTATCTGCTTATGATTGGTTAGCCGGTTTAGGTTTCCAATATGAAGGCATAGATGCCAGCGCCACGGCAGCTGAATTTTACCTCGATAATGTCAGACTCGATGATGCGGTAATTTATGATTTTGAGCCTGATACCTCTGGTTTTGAATCCCAAATTAATTGGAGTCCCGTAGCGGGGATAACAGTCACCAATGATTGGGCAACCAGTGGTAATCGCGCTCTAACCATGATTAAAGACCTCAGTACCTTTACAGATCCCACCGGCGCCATGTTTCAAGTGTATCCGGAGGGTGGAATCGATGTTAGCCAAGTATCTAAAGTCAAAGTCAGCGGCAATGCCATTGGTGCAGGGGTTGGCACTACAGTGAAGTTATTCGTGAAATATGGTGACGATTGGGCATGGACTGACAGCGGTGCCGTGGCCATTGTTGACGGTGGTGTGGAGCTAGAAGTAGATGTCTCAGGCTACCAATGGTTAGCAGGTTTAGGTTTTCAGTATGAAGGTATTGATGCCACAGCTACAGATGCGCGCTTCTATTTAGATAACGTGCGTCTTGATGAACAAAATATTTATGACTTTGAAGGCACGGGTAGTTGGGAGTTTCAAGTTAATTGGTCACCCACCAGTGGTGTGCAATTAGCCCAAGATTGGGCGGCGGATGGCGAAAATGCCTTAGCCGGTGTGACTCAGTTGGTCGATGGCGATGACAACGTTATTTTGCAAGTTTATCCCGCAGGCGGTTTGTTATTGGGTGGCGTTACTACCTTAAAAGTCATGGCTAAAGTGAAGGATGCAGGTGACAAGGTGCAGGTTCAATTGTTTGCCAAAGACAAAAATTCAGCATGGCGGGATGGTGGGGCTGTGACCATGACGGTAGACGGCGTCGAGCTTAGTTTAGATATAGCAGATATGGGTGAAATAAGCGGCTTTGGTGTGCGTTTTATGAGTCCAGTCAATAGCACCAGCGAATCTAAATATTATATCGACAAGGTGGTTTTTGAATAAGCCCTTATTGCCTATAAAACCTAATCTGGCCGGTGCTCATTGGTATCTATCTAATGGACACCGTGCTCAAACTGAACAAAAAGTAAAAAGGATAAAACATGCCTTCTAATAGAAAATTCAAACACAGTAGATTGTCAGTTAGTGTACTCACAGGTTTGATGTTGTTGCCAATGAGTGTGTTAGCTCAACAAGCAGAAGAACAAACAAGTGTTGAAGATGAAGAAGTGATTACCGTACGTGGTATTCGTGGCTCCCTTATACAATCGATGGCCAACAAACGTTATGCAGGCAGTGTCGTCGACTCTATTAGTGCTGTGGATATTGGTAAATTACCCGATAGCACCATTGCCGATTCGTTACAGCGTATTACCGGTATTCAAATCACTCGTTCTGGGGGAGAAGGGGCCTTGGTGAATATTCGTGGTAACGGCAACGTCACTACAACCTTAAATGGTGAGCAGATGTTATCAGCGGGTAACGTGACCACTATTACGCCCGATTTTGCTGATATTCCTTCCACTATGGTGTCGGGCTTAGATGTATATAAATCATCACAAGCACGCAATGTGGTAAGTGGTTTAGCCGGTACTATAGACTTAAAAACTAATCGTCCTTTTATGTTAACTGAAGAGTGGACAGTATTAGGTAAGGCCGAAATGACACGTGGCTCTTTAGGCAAAGAAAACGATGGTTTAGTCTCAGCCTTTATTGGCTATAACAATGACGACAAGTATGGATTTACCTTAAACCTAGCAAAGTCTTCTAGTCATTTGGCCGATTATACCAATGGCTCACAAGGCGGTGAGCCAGGTCAATATGGTGGTTGGTCGTTTAACGCCAGTGAAGCGGCTAACTTTGTGCAAGATGATGTAGATGTGAATGGCGACGGTGACTTTAACGATGTTTATTACGGTTTTCAGGGCCATCAGGCGAGTAATCGATTTATTGAGCGAGATCGCACTGGGGTAAACAGTTCACTACAAATTCAATTGACAGACTCATTAAAATTAACTGGTGATGTGTTTTATACCAAGCTCAAGGAATACCAATATTTTGCCGGTGTAGTGGCGAGTCAGGCGTGGCAGGGTGTCACTGGTTGGTATACTCCTACTGAAACCACTGAATATCCGAATATCACCAGTCAAGATGGGGTGTTTTCCACCAATGAGGGCAGTTTTTACACTATTCAAGCTGCAGACTACCAAGCTCGAGCGGTGAAAACGCATTCACAAACGTGGGCGGTAGAAAAAGAAGCACTAAACACCAATTTAGAACTCGCCTTTGACAATGGTGGGGCTTTTACCGGGAAAGTGCGATGGGTACACGGCGAAGCGAATAATGATATGAGCCGCAGTATTATTGACTCATTTATTACCTCAGGTTCACAAATTGGTGATAGCTATCATGGTCCGGGAACTGAGTTTATTAGCAATGCCAATCCTTGGGGTTATGATGGTATATCGGCCACCTTACCTGATGGTACAGCGGTAGATGCTTATACACAAATTCCAGTGTCCATTAGTTATCATGGTGGTCAACAAAACTGGAATTTTGGCTCTATCGATATCACTGAAGCTGACGGTAGTATTACCAATGAAGTTTTTGGCAGTAACCTCAATCGATACAGCAATAAATCCAGTAATCTCTATGGTGAATATTCTAACGCAGATCTTGATATTGCCCGTTTTGATGGTTCGTATCTGTTAGATATAGACGCTTTAGATATGCTTAGCTCTGTGGACTTTGGTTTGCGTTATGGTCAACGAGAAGTGTCTAAAAATGGCTGGTATGGTGGAGTGGCTCGCACTAACGCTTATGGTGATGCGTTTTTAGCCCGTTGGAAAGATACTGCCACGCAAGCACCACTAACATTAGAATCCTATATTCCACCTATGTCATTTACTGAGTTAGATGCCAAAGGCATGATCACTGGTATCAGTGATTTTCATGGCTCTAATGGCTTAGGTACGCTGTACTTTATTGATCCAAAAGCCATGAAAGATCCTGTCGCTTGGCACAATGAAATTTATGGTACTAATGTATTGGTGCCAGATGCCGCTAACGTTTACAAGGTTAAAGAAGAAACTCAGAGTGTGTATTTTCAGACTAACTTAGATGGCGAACTTGCCGGCATGACGTATACCGGTAACATTGGTTTCCGCTATATTAAAACCCAGTTTGATATTACACAGAGCGAGGGTTTACAAGGCTCAGTAGCAAATTTTAATGGTCAGGATTTTTTGATTGGACCGGGGATTTTGCAGCCTGATGGTAACAAAATAAATACTATTAACGAGTATAGTGATTTTTTGCCCGCTCTGAACATGGCGTTAAATTTAGACCAAGAGCAAGTGTTGAGATTCTCATACACTGAAACCGTATCGACCCATAATACCGATCAGTTGGCGGGGGGCTTAACGGTTAACCGAGTTAAAAATTGCGCCATCAACAACGCGCAAGGAGAAGAAGTATTTTGTGCCACCGGCGGCGGTCAGGATGGTAACCCTAATCTGCAACCTAATCGTAATGATAATTTGGAAGCCTCATACGAGTGGTACTTTAGTGAAACGGGCATGTTTAATGTTGGCCTATTTTGGAGTCGAGGCAATACAGAATTCAGAACATCTTTAGTCTTACGTGATGACATAGTCGACAGTGATGGTGTGGTACGTGGTTATAATTTATCCACCGGTGAATTTACTGGCACCGTGCCGATTCAAACCACGGAAACTTTTGATGTTAGCGGAGACTGGAATTTTGATAAACCCGGTCTAGAAGTGGGCTATCAGCAAGGTTTAGATTTTCTGGATGGCTTCTGGAGTGGGTTTGGTATTACTGCTAACTACACCTATTCGCCCAGTAAAAGTAATGATATGGATTTTTATGGTGATTCCTTGCCCGGTGTAGGTAATTCTAAACACCAAACTAACTTAGCCTTGTGGTATGAAAAAGATGGTTTGCAAGTCCGTATTGCCCATAATTATCGTAGCGAAATGTTTAATGGGGTTAAGTATGAAGGGCAATATTCTTTTGCCTATTGGACAGCTGCCACTAGTTATCTGGATGCTTCAGTGAGTTACGATCTTAATGAGAAGGTTACCCTTTCATTACAAGGGACTAACCTGACGGAAGAATACCAAGAAAACTATCATCAATGGGAGTCAAACATAGACAGTCGTGTTTATGGTGAACGCCGCGTGACACTGGGTTTACAGGTCAAACTGTAGTTTGATTAGTAAAATTAATAAGGGCTCCTCTGGGAGCCCTTTTTTTGTGACTGTACAAAATAGGAAATCTGGGGTCAGGGTAAACCTTAGAGGATTAAGCGTTAAAGTTTACCCTGACCCCATTTTATAATTTTAATTGAATAAATATCACGCTTCGTTTAGCATCCTTTTCATGTAAATACATGATTAAAATAGTTTTTTGTAATTAAATGAAGATTATCAAGCTGACCACAGTATGTTTATTTTTGTTGCTGTTGCACTTGGTCCAAGCTAATGAATACAGTCATATTGGTTTACCTGTCTCACAGGTGTTTGGTATTAAAGAACACCAAGGAAGTGATCAAAATTGGTGGCTCAGCCAAACTGATGATGGCCTCGTTTACGTTGGTACAGGAACAGGTTTAACTCAATGGGACGGCGAACAATGGCATAAATATGCGACGCCCAATAATACTCGTATCCGTTCAATTGCGCCTTGGGTAGATGGCGCTTTGTACGTGGGCACCATTGATGAAATTGGTCGGTTTTTGCCTGATGAACAAGGCCGTTTGTACTACCAATCTTTATTAGCAAACTTACCCTCTGAGCAGCGCCAGTTTGGTGAGATTTGGTCGACCGCAGCCAATCAACATGGTGTGGCTTTTATCAGTAATCAGCAGGTGTATTTTTGGAATGGCTCACAACTGCAGGTTATGCCAAATATACCGGGCGGTAAACACCGACTATTTGCTTCAGATGGCGATTTTTTATTTAAACAGGCTGATGATCCCACGCTGTATAAAATTCAGATTTCTGCCTCTGGGACTGGATTTAGATTAGAAGCAAGCAATTTTTCCCTGCCGGTTAAATCTTATGTACGCAGTGTTTTTACTAATCAAGCTGGTAAGTTGGTGGTCGTTACTGCACAACACGGTGTATTTGAGCAAAATACTGACAAACTAGAGTTAAAAGTGGATGCTCAGCTCTTTGGCCAAGATGTGATTATTTACAACAGCATCCAAGCCAGTGATGGTTTTTATTATTTAGCGTCTTTATATGATGGTTTGTTTATTCTTAATGAATCACTGGAGCTAGTCAGACATTATCAACAACAAGATAATTTAACTGCCAATAGTTGGTACTCGGTATTAGAAGACAAGCAGGGCAATATCTGGCTGTCAGGCATTCCTAACATTGTTAAATTCGTGCCACCTCATCGTTACAGCACCTATAACATAGGTGATAACTCCACCATTATTGATAAATTGACCTTGGCTAATAAACAAGTTATCGCCGCTGGTGATGGACTATTTGGACTTACACCAAGTGTAACTAAGTTATCACCAGCCAAGTTTGACAGCCTTGTGCTCAGTAAACACATTAATTTTGATGCACTTGAATACCATGGCTATTTTCTTTATGCGGGCAGTGGTGGTGTGTTTGCACGACCAATTAATGCGCCAACTGAGGGTTTTGTGAATATTCTTGCGACGAGTTGGGCAAGAGGAATAAGTGTCGATCCCATTACCGATACCCTGTTTGTTTCCACTTATGCAGGTTTATTTCAGCTAACTAAAGACGAGCAACAATGGCACGCACAACTCATTGAGCAAACCGAAGATGAACTTGAATTTGTCGCCATTGAAGATAGTGGCGTAGTGTGGGCAGGCACACCCAGCCAAGAAGTATATCGAATTGAAAATGCCCAGTTTGCAGAGCGTGCTACCAATGTACGTAAATTTACGGCACAAGATGGTTTGCCGCCCGGTAACGTAATGCCCTTTAAACTTCCTTTTGGTGTGGTGCTAGCGACGACAGATGGATTAATGGATTATCAGGCTAACCGCAAACCCGCTTTACAATTCATGGCAGAACTTCCGGCTAAATTTACCATCAAGGGTCAAGACGTTTTTCGTTTACATGCTGATGAACAAGGCCGCATCTGGTACCGCATCGGTCAAGATAGCGGTTATATACAACAGGATGAAACAGGTGTTTGGCAAGATAATGAGAATTTGTTTAAACCCTTTGCTGACTCGGGATTTAAAGATTTTCTGAGTGTGGCGGAAAACACTATCTGGTTTGCGCAAAGTTCAGGTGAAGTATATCGCGCCAACATTGAACTTAGTGAACTTTTACCTGAGCCTAGTCAATTAGCGATTCGACAGATCACCGACCTCAATAATAATAGTTTACTCTATGGTGGTCTGCTGCCAATAGCTACTTTGCCCACACTTGAGCACAATGGTAATTCCATTCGTATTGCATATTCACTTACCAATCCCAGTACCAAACAAAGTACTTTGTATCGACATCGTTTGCTTGGCAGTGGCCATGATGATTGGAGTGCATGGAGCACAGAGCACCAAAAAGATTATACCTTGTTGCCGGGTGGGGAGTTTAGTTTTGAGTTGCAAGCCCAGGATCAGTGGGGCCGCGTTTATAACCAACAGTTGGCGTTTGCCGTTCAGCCACCTTGGTATTTAAGTCATTTAGCCTGGTTTATTTACCTAACATTGTTATTGTTAATGCTAAGCATGAGTGGTTGGCTAACCCAACGTTGGCGTACTAATAAGTTGCGTAAACAAAATCTAGCTTTAGAACAAACCGTGACCCAACGAACACAGCAGTTAGCCGTTAAAGTGGATGAGCTTGAGCAGCAAAAAATCTTAAAGGAACGCTTTTTTACTAATGTAAGCCATGAATTTCGTACTCCGTTAACCTTAACTATTGCCCCCTTGCAAGAGTTATTGCTGGAGCAACAAGACTTACCACAAACTATTGTTTATCCAGTGACTACCGCGCTTAATAATGCCAAAAATATGTTGAGCTTAGTCGGCCATATTCTGGATATTAATCGCTTAGAACTGGGTCAGTTTCCCCTGCATATTGCCCAATATAATGTGGCTGAATTAATCACTAACGTAGCACAACGTTTTACTACTTTAGCCAATCAACAGCAGCAAAGCTTGGCAATTTTATATGCTGAAGATCCGCTAATGTTGTACTGCGATCGTGACCAGTTGGATAAATGTTTGGCTAATCTATTATCTAATGCCATTAAGTACAGTGGTGAAAAAAGTAAGATTGTGATCACCTTAGTCAGAGATGAAACAGAAGTAGGTATTCAAGTGGCTGATAATGGCACTGGCATAGCAAGTGATGAACTGGCCAATATTTTCGAACGTTATTATCAGGGCAAAACAGCAGAATCAGTCTCTCAACCTGGCACTGGTATCGGCTTAGCCTTAGTAAAAGAATTGATTGATTTGCATCATGGGCGCGTTGAAGTCAGCAGTGAGTTGGGCCAGGGCAGCTGTTTTACCCTGTGGTTGCAACGTGGTAAACAACATTTTAATGAAGCTGAGTTAGCGGAAAATATCGACCTTGTATCAACGACTGAATCACTAACCGAAGCCCTCAGCCCCGTTGAATTACTCCCGCCCCGCACTTTGTCTGGCAAAGAAGATGTGGCGACCGTCCTGGTGGTGGATGATAATCTTGAATTGCGCCAGTTTATTGCCCTGCGTTTATCTGGCTATTATCATATTATACAAGCCAGCAACGGCGAGGAAGGGTTAGCCAAGGCCTTGACACTGTTACCCGATATTATAATTTCAGACGTGATGATGCCTAAAATGAATGGCATTGAGATGCTCACTGAGCTTAAAAAACATGCCAGTACCAATACTATTCCACTTATTTTACTCAGTGCCAAATCTGCCAAACGAGACACCGTTGCTGGTTTACAATCGGGGGCAGATGACTACTTAACTAAACCCTTTGATACATCAGAACTGATCGCACGGGTCGACGGTTTAATTAAAAGTCGCAAATTGATCCGCCAAAAACTGCAAAGTGAATTTATCTTAATCGACGATCCAGAAACAAGCTCAAACAGTTTTGTAAGCAAGTTGCGTAAAGAGGTACTTGCCCATTTAACTAACGCTGAGTTCTCTATTGATCTTTTAGCCCAATCAATGGCCATGAGCCGCCGTTCATTGAGTCGTAAATGTCAGGAAGAGTGTCAGCAGACACCTGGCCAATTTATTACTGAAATACGCATGCAAGCAGCACTTAAATTAATTAATGACAACAAACTTAGTTTAAGTGAAATAGCTTACGGTACGGGTTATGAAAGTTTGTCGTATTTTTCCCGTACCTTTAAAAAATTCTACGGTAAAAGTCCCTCAGCTATCGATTAAATAGTGACAGAACTAAACACGCTCTTAGCCCCATGTACTGTGTAACTTGGCCAGTTTGTGCAAACAATTGGCCAAAAAGTACAAACCACTTTTCCCACTTAACTCTATGATATCAATTATAAAAAGTCTGAACTCAAACTAGTCAAATTAGTTCATGACGTTAAAAAGTGCATTAAGCCCGAACACTTAGTTAATCAAACTGCATCGCAGAATATGGATTAATTTAGGGCAAACTTTTCAGGAGAAACCATGTTAAAACTAGCCACTACTTACCTGCCACAAAAAACCGGATTGGCCATTGCCATATCGACTGCCTTGTACTTATGGGGAGCACCGAGTGCCTTAGCCGGTGAAGTATCACAAAAAGTTACCTTGGCAACTAGTGGGCAAAGTATGTGGGGCACTGGCAGTTCTGTGGCTTTTTCTAATCTGGACAATCCTTTATTTTTAGGTGCGCAGTGGGACAAAAGTGGCAAAATTTTTGAAGTGGGTAGTGCAATGTGGGGCAGCAATGGTTTAAGAGTTGATGGTGCGACAAGCGGCAGAATTGGCTTGGAAACCGGTTGGGAAATAGACAGCGGTACGGTCAATGCAAGTCTGCCTTTTGAATTTACTTTTGATTTACCTGATTTTAATGATTTGCAAAACAATCAAGCTTTTTCCATGGGGGTCATTAATTCCACCTTGTTAAATAATGCTTTTTTACAAACCATCTCGCCAACAATTCAAACCTACGTTGATTTTATTGTTGAAGCTAATGCATCAGTTACAGCAACAGGCTGCTATGACGTTTGGGTGGATACCGATTGTGGCAGTAAAAAGAAAACCTTATTTAATATTGATGAAAGCTTTGAGTTGTTATCACTTAATCGCGACAAAGATGGCGAAGTAAGAGTATTGGATGGTTTTAGTACTTTGTTTGCTGTGGGTGAGTCGGTAGCCAGTGTGGTTGAAGTGACAGAAGAAAAGGATCCCGATGATCCTGAAGGCAAAAAGAAGAAAAAAGTTTCCATTGATTTAAAACCAAAGGTCAGTATTGGTAGTTCGCCCTTAGTTGAGGTGGATGTGCGTTTGCCCGACATCATTGAAAAAGAATACTTAGGGGGTGCTGGTCTTAATGTTGGGGCCAGTGGTGTAAAAGATGTGTTGTCTACTAGTGGCTCGGATAACTTTTTAGATATCAGTTTAGATGTGGATCAATTAGGCACCAGCCTAGGCATATTGCCGCCTTTAGGTGTAACCGCAGACGTGGATTTTGGTATTGGTAGTGTATCGGCAACGGTGGATTTAATCGATTTAACCCTTACGCCTTCTTTAGCCTTAACTCAAGACTTTAGCTTGTCTATCGGCAAAATCGGTATTAGCTATGCCTTCGATGAAGCGGTATTTGCCGGCGTCAGTGGTGGGCCATTAAGTAGTGTGACTCGCTTAGATAATCTCAATTTAAATCAGCAAATCGACGTAACTTGGACTGATGGTAAAAACTTAGGTATCACCCCCATTTATAGTATCGATGTGAGCCTGACCAATAAAACCGGTTTACGTATTGATACCACCTTTGACATTGATCTGCTTAAAGGCAGTATTTCAGGTGAAGTGTTTGGCATCGATATGGGCACTTCTAACTTTGGGCCTTTAGCCTCAATACCTTTTGATTTAGGCAGCATTGAGCTCCCGCCATTGTTTAATAACACCTTTGCCTTGGCTGGTTTTGGCGATCAAGCAGGCAGTAAATTTTTATTTAGTACCGATAATATTGAATTAAAAGCGGGTTGGAATTATTGGAATAACGCTGGTAGTTGGGAAGGTGGCAGTGTTCCTTTAATTAATGATGTGACGATACGAAATCATAACCACAATGCCTCCTGGGACACCGTCGCTATTGTTACAAATAATGCGCAAAGTGGCGCCCTGAGTATTTATGGTGCCAGTGCTGTTTCTATTGAAAGTGGCGGTGTATTGTCAGTTGGTGGCGATTTTATTCGTCTAGATTCTGTCAAGAGTACCTTGAATGTGATGGGTAATGGCCAGCTAAAATTAAGCAATATGGATATTATTGGCGATGGCGTTATTCAATTAACTGATACGGCCAATCTCACTTCACTTGGTTCGTCCCCCGCCAATGTTAAGTTACAAGGCGCTAACATCAATTCGTTGAGTGGTAACACCACTATCAGTAATATCGCGCTGGAACTGAGTAACGACAGCACTATCACTGCCAATAACAGCCGTTTGAATATCAATAATTCAACAATAAAAGGCGATGGTTACACCACACTTAACACGGCTAATTATGGCTCTATGGCCTTTAATTCTGCGAAGTTAGACAGCGTCAATTTAAACGGTGAGTTTTATATAGGTGATAAAAATAATACTCAGTGCGTCTATTACGATCCTGAGGCTGGCTGTTATCTGGTACAAAATATTAATAATGTCGAATGGAAAGCGGGTACCTCAGGCGTACTAGCATTAGAAGGTAGTATCGAAGTATTCAGTTTCGGTGGAAGTGGCGTTGCAGCCAATGTTAAAGCGCTGATTTTAGATGGAAGTGAGCAGAGTAATGTTCTAGTCAACAATGGCGATATTATTATTTCGTCAGACAATGACGGCAAGGTGATCAATAGTTTTGGTGTCGCTAATCAATCGTCTTTAACCGTCAAAAAAGATTTTACCTTAGCAGGGGATGGCACGGTTACTTTGTGGGGAGCACAAGATAGTGTAAACCGCATGGGCGAGGGGGCGGCACTGCGCGCCAGTGGTTCAGGCATCGATTTAGTCAATGGTGCTGAACATACTATTCGTGGTAACGGGGCAATCGTCGGATTTGCCAGCATTGATAATCAAGGCACCATCGTTGCACAAGGCGACGAGTTATATTTGGCCAACACTTCGCTAACTAATAATGGTAATTTGGGCGCAGATTCTGGCGGTAACTTATATACCACAAGGGCTTGGAGCAATAACGGTCGTGTATTTGCCAACGGTACTGGCACTGTTACAAACGATATATTATTGGCCGAAGGCACAACTAACCTTACTAATTTAACTGTTGCTGGCAACAGTATCAGTTTAACCAACGGTCTATGGGAAGCCAGCAACGGTGGCAGAATCGATCTTGGCCGTGCATCCGCAGCGAGTAATTATACAAGCTTTAATAATAGTGCCGACATTCGTTTAGATGGCGCAACCGCAGAGATTAAAGTCGGTAAATCTATCGAAAATTATGTGTTATTTAACAACCAACAAGATGGATCATTGAGCTTAAGTAATGGCGCGTCGTTCGACTCTGCCAAACTACAAAACTCTGGTACGGTTAATTTAGCTAATGCCACGGTTAAAGGTCTTGAAAACCAAGCTGGCGGATTAGTACAGGGCCATGGGCAAGTTTATATAAATCACACGACTGATGCCTCTACTGGGGTAAGACAACTGATCAACGAAGGTACCATTCGGTCTGACGGTGGCTACTTAGCCATTAGTAACCTTGATAATAGTGTGCCTAGCACCTTTATTAACCGTGGCACAGTGGAAGTGATGGGTGGTTCAAAATTATATTTTGGTGGCTATACCTACAATGTATTTAATGGCACTGGCGGTACGTGGGCGGCTTATGGCGAAACGGCTGAGGCCACTATTGCGCTGAATAACTTTAGCACAATAGACTTAGGCGCAGATGGTGTGACCAATCTAGATAATGTCACCGTAAAACTCAGCGGTGCTTATGCCAATTTGGAAGCGCAATATCCAACGGATGGCCCAACTAAGATCATCAATCTGCAAGAATCTCTGAAAGACATCAATGCAACCGCAAGCCTGCATTTGGCTAATGGCCAGCAGTTTGTTGCCAGCAATGATATTGATAATAAAGGCCAAATTAAACTGCAAGCGGCTGACTTAAGCGTGAGCAATATAGTTAACAGCGGGACAGTGAGCGGCCATGGTGATCTTGTTACTAACAACATTGAAAATAGTGGTGTTATTAGTGCGGTAGGTGGGCAGCTTAACCTGCACAATACGATTACCAACAGCGGTAGTATTCAAACCGGTGAGCAATATGGCGATGTATTACATTTAAATTCTGCCACCATCAACGGTGGTAATGTAACTGTAGGCCAAAATGCGTTACTTAACGGTGATGGTGTCTTACATAATGTGCTGCTCGACAACAAAGGCACTATTTCTGCGGATGCTACTGGCTTAAGTATGAACCTTGCTTCCGGCTCAAGTAACAGTGGTTTGATTGAAGTCAGCTCGGGTGTACTCGCATTACAAGGTGATAGCTTACAAAATACCGGTGGTTTACTTGCCGCCAGAGCCAATAGCGAGTTGCAACTGCAAGGCATAACCGTGCTGGGTGGTGCTATTGACGTAGTAGGCAATGGTTCAGTTTTAAGTGGTTATGGCACCTTGGATAATATTGCTCTGCAAATATCGGAAGGTACGGTTACTGCTAATGTGAATGGCCAGCGTTTAACTCTTGATCCTGGCGATGCCGCACAATTGATGCGCGCTACTTTGCGGGCCGAAAATGGCGGTATTTTATTGTTAACTCAAGGTGATTTTGATAACGGCGGTGGCACCTTAATTCAAGCCAGAGAAGGATCGGTGGTTGAGATTAAAAATATCTCCATGAATGGTGGCCGGTTAGAAACCATAGGTGATGGCAAAATCATTGATCTTGGCTCAAGTGATTTTACTAACATGAGTTTTAACGCGAATACCGAAGTGGCCAACGGCGGTGAATTTAACTTACATGGCACTATCATAAATACCTCGTCACTCACCGCCTTAAACGGTGGCGAAATTGTGATGCATGATGCCAATCTTACGGCTTATACCTTAAAAACTATTACTCATCCTGATGGCAGTGTGACCTTTGAACCGGTAGCCAGTAATGGTCAGTTAAATATTGCTGCAGGCGGCACCTTTAAAGGTGAGGGTAGAGTGGATGAGTTAGCCATGGATAACCAGGGCACTATTCATGCCGATGGCAGCAAAGCATTAATCTTTGATTTGAAAGGCGATTTATTTACTAACAATGGTACTGTTGAAGTAAGTGGTGCTGGTGGCATGCAAATCGACGACAGTGAAGTGCTTAATAATGGCAAAGTGAATGTTCAATCAACTTTGACCTTGGCCAACAACTTTGTTCAACAAGCTGGCGAGCTGAATGTAGATGGTGAGTTAGTGGCCAGTAATGTGACTATTGATAAAGGCAGTTTGGCCGGTAGTGGTGTGGTTGATGCTGATGTCACCGTTAATGAAGACGGAAAAATAGGCCGTGGCAGTTTGATCTTAATGCAGGATCTGAACTTATTTGGCACCCTAGAAATCGATATGACTAACTCCAGTCTGTATGACATGTTGGATGTGCGCGGTAAGGTGACGGTAGATACGTCGACTCAATTTGAGTTGGTTTTCGAGCCTGATTACAACCCACTGGACGGCTTTGACTTTGATTTCTCCTTTGCTAATAACTTTATAAATTTTGATTTATTAAGCATTACTAATTTTATTGTGACGGGATTAATGGACGGTTTTGATTGGGCAGTGGTGTGGGATGACATCAACGGTGGATTTGTCGTGGATATATTTGACGATAATTCATCGAATCCTAATACCGATGTACCTGAACCTCACACTATTATGCTTATTTTGTTTGGCCTTGCTTTTTTAGTTTTGCGTCGCAAAGAGCCC
>Ga0163216_101247_pt1 | contig 18017 bp, 17 predicted proteins | sample SynspAceP_FD_167610 | JGI IMG/M metagenome (GOLD analysis project Ga0163216, IMG submission 167610) | Saline lake microbial communities from Ace Lake in Antarctica - Synechococcus sp. Ace-P (Illumina Assembly) | ecosystem: Environmental > Aquatic > Non-marine Saline and Alkaline > Saline ...
CGTATCTCCTTTGGTTGGGCTGCTGTCTCGCAACAACAAATCAACCAGATACGCCGCCAACCTTCAAACCGCCCAAACACCAGATTCAGTCATAGCTCGTCGCAGGCTGGGATATATCCATATCTGCAAGCGTTTCATTCATCGGCACATTGAACAGGATTGTCACACCAAAACAGCCGATAAAATACAGCAGACCTGCGAAAGCCATCAATGCGCCGGTCGAGCCACCGACTATCATCAGTCCATAAACCATCATTCCAAGCGAAACCGGGGCAAGCCCCAGAAACAGCGCCATAAAAATCCAGCGAAAGACCTCGCGATTGATAATTTGCATCGCTTCGACGCCGCCAACGCCGCTGGTATGTGAAAACGAGCGCATGATGAAATCGGAAAATGCGAGAAACACGCCCCCCACCAATGCATAAGCGAGCGTGGCAATTTGGTCGAGAATAAAGAACCAACCGGACATGGTGTTCCTTTCTATTTTGGATTGGGAAGATGGGGAGCACTTTCAGGTGCTCCCCCTGAATTAATGCATGATCGAGTGGAGGACGATCGTCTCGCAGTGGCTATCAGCCCAAAGGTCAACGATTGATAGCTTGTCATTCCAGCGGTTTATGACCTGATTTGCACATTCATCGCGAATGCTCTCAATGGCATAGCGATAAGCCAGATTGCCGTGCTGGAACTCGACCGCGTTCATGCCTTCCATGAAGGTATCGTGCATCGTCGGCATCAACCCAAAAACAGTATCGCGGACATCAAAGGCGTAGTCGCGCGCCGAGACCACGTCCTGACGGTTGCCCAGGACCGACACATGGCCCGACAAGAAATGTTCAAAGTCGTAGGCCAGCAATGTATCGAATGACTGCAGATAAGCACGCACGTCGCTCGTAGCCCCGAAATTCATGAACGGCGCTTCACCTGGCGTGATTGTATCGATGGCCATCAGGAACTTTTCTGCAGGCAGATAAATCATCACGTCTTTATCGTCGGAATGAAAGCGTGTCGTTCGAAGTTCGATATCGACGCCGCCAATGCTAAGATCCAGCGCTTCTCTGAAGGTCAGTGTCGGTGTCAGTATACCATCGAGTGGGAATTCCCGCAGCGTTTCGGCCACCTCGACCGCGGCCACAACCTGAAGTTCCGGAATGTCAGCAAACGCAAATCCACCGCCATTGTGATCCCGGTGGCCGTGGCTCATGATCAAATGTGTGATTGGCTTGTCAGGCGCAGCAATTTCAATAGCTTTGCGGAGGTTTTTGCCAAAACTGGGCGGCGCGTCCAGCGCGACAACACCATCATCAGTGACAAGAAATGCGGATTGGTAGATCAGATCCGTAACAAAGAAGAGGCCGGGCTCGATCTCACTGACATGGAGCCCGAAATCGGTATTGATTTGCGCTGCGCGGGCCCGCATCTGGGGTAATTCGGGCGCGAAATTCCGAAAACTGTTCGGCTGGTCAGCTTCCAGCGAAATCGTATCGGCCAGATTGTACTGCGCCTCGGCCTTTAATACGTTGGCACTGCCAAACGCCACGAGCGCGGCGAGAAATGAAAGTCGAGTCAAAAGGTGCATCGGTCATCTCCTTGATATGAATGCAATAATCAAGGGATAGAAAGGATGACGTTTTTCGTATTGTCCGAAGCTGCCAAGAAATTGACCGAGACAGTCAGGCTGAGGCGTTGGCTGTCAGCTGTTTTCGATAGAGTGCCGGTGTTTCACCTGCCCAGCGTTTGAATGCACGGTTAAAAGAACTCTGCTCGGCAAAGCCGGTTAGAAAAGCAATCTCGGCTAATGAATGGCGCTCATCTTGCAGGAGACCTTCTGCCAATTCGCGCCGCGTGGCTTCGGTAAGCGTCTGAAAGCTCAGTCCATCCTCCGATAACCGTCGATGCAGAGAACGTGCGCTCATGCCAAGTCGTCGCGCCACATCTTCCATCTTCGGCAATCCTTCGCTCAGAGACCGGGCGATTACATCCCGGATGCGCTCACCAAGCGAGGGCATCTCTGCGACCTCCGCCAGTTCCCGGTCCAGATGCCCGGACAGAAAACGCGTAATCCCTTCATCGCCGAGCTTATTTGCATTCTGCATTGCAGCTTTGGAGAACAGAATTGCATCGCGGTCAGAGCTGAAGAAGACAGGGCACCCAAAATATGCCTCGTGATACGATGTGAGCTTCGGCGCGGCATGTGCCAGATGTACTTCGCGAGGTATCAGTAAGCCACTGGGAGAGACCTCGCGGCCAATCGCAAGCGCACTGGCGAGCGAAGCCTCATTTGATAGGCGCATGCCTAACCGGCGTGGACCAGTGCGCAGCAAATGGAACCACGTGTCTTCGCCGGTCGGCTCAAACTCATACTCCACGACGCTGGTCCAAAGCCTGGCATATCGTGCCACGCGCGCATAGGAACCCTGCAGCGTCAGCGCTGACTTGAAAGCCAACCCCAACGCCCCATAATCATCACAGCGCATTGAACCACCCGTGCGCAACGGCAATTCAGTCACATCAACGGTTTTCGCGATCCGTTCAAGCATCTCGTAATAGGCCGTGTCGACAATCATGGTCTTCACGTCAGCGCTGGCATCCGGATCAAGGCCGACGGACCGAAGCAGCGCAAGCTGATCCATTCCTGGCCCAGTCGCTGCTATCATTTTTCGCACAAAAAGTGACGTCACCATTCCCATGGGCGACACATTACCGCCCAAAGACATTTGGGAAAACCACAAAACGGCGGGTTCTTGAACATCAAAGTTTTTGACGACCCAACGGAAACACACCAACCATGTGGCAGAGTGGCGCAATCCAAATCAGTTGGAGATCATAGCCGAACACAGCAGTGCAATTGCGCTCTTCAGAGTATACCAATGGATCGCTGATGACAGGATGGTTCAAGTGTAGAGCCCCAGCACCTGTCAATCCATATTGGAGAACCTGCCACATGCTCGATTTGCAATCGCTGCTGAATGACATCAGCCAAACACTTTCGAACGAAGTCGATCGCGGCAAAGTAGCCAATTACATTCCGGAACTTGCCAAGCAGGACAACCGGCATTTCGGCATGGCCATAGCAACAATTGACGGGCAGCTGTTTTCAACCGGTGATGCATTCGAGGCGTTCTCGATCCAAAGCATATCCAAGGTGTTCACGCTGACAATGGCGCTCGGTAAGATTGGCGACAAATTATGGGAAAGAGTTGGCAGAGAGCCTTCAGGGACAGCGTTCAATTCCATTGTGCAGCTTGAGCACGAAAAAGGCGTTCCAAGGAATCCATTCATTAATGCCGGTGCCATTGTCGTCTCCGATATTGTGCTTGCCGGTCACCAACCGAAAGAGACTATTGCCGAGATATTGTGCTTCGTCAGGTGCCTTGCAAATGACGATTCAATTTTGATCGATCAGGATGTGGCTCAATCGGAAACTGATACTGGTTTCCGCAATGCGGCGCTGGCCAACTACATGCGGGCTTTCGGCAATCTGCATCATCCGGTTGATGAGACACTGGGCGTATATTTTCACCAATGCTCCATAGCCATGACCTGCGTCCAGCTTGCACGTTCCGGTCTTTATCTGGCAAATGGCGGCGTGAACCCGTTGATAGCATCGACAGTGGTTCCCCGACACCGGGTGCGGCGCATCAACGCCATTATGATGACTTGCGGCCATTATGATGGGTCCGGTGAATTTGCTTTCAGTGTCGGCTTGCCAGGGAAAAGCGGCGTTGGCGGAGGGATTCTCGTGATTGTGCCTGACAAGGCAGCCATTGCAGTCTGGTCACCCGGGCTGGATCCAAATGGCAACTCGAAACTTGGGACAATGGCGCTGGAAATGCTTGTGGCAAAGACCGGATGGAATGTATTTGGTGCATAGACGAACTTCGTATGGGCCACACAGCATTGGCGCATGCCGGGCGCCTGAAAGCCGCTAAGCAAAACGTCACGGCCCAATTTCCCAGCTACCCTCATTGTGCGGTGCCATCTGCCATCACTGTGCGGAGAATGGCGGTACTTTGACGGATTGTTGTTGCACCACAATCAGATCATGAACAAATTTCAGCTTTTCCGATATCTGCGGTGACAGGACAAATGGGTAATAATCGCTGATCCCCATGGATCTGTTCATGGCATTCATTGCAACGGTCAGCGGAATCCAATGTTGGATCAGTTGCAGGTGATCAGACACATGGTAAGGGTCCTCCAACTGCGCCAGAACGGGTGCTCCCGGGTGCAAAGGTTGCGGGTTCAGGCCATAGGCGCGCGCCGTCTCCAACCCACCCACAATGTGAAAATAATGCGCCCATGTTTCAGCAAAATCTTCCCAGGGATGGGCGCTTGCATATGCACTGACGTAAGATTGCTGCCAATCAGGACCCGGGCCATTGGCGTAATACGCCTTCAGCGCTTCGGAGTAATCCTGACGTTCATCCCCGAAACAGGCACGACATGCGCTAATGACATCTTTTCCGGCGATTAGTCTGTCCCAATAATAATGCGCCACTTCGTGCCGGAAATGGCCAACCAGGGTTCGATAAGGCTCGCCCAGAGCAGTCCGGTTTTTTTCACGAATAGCATCATCAGCCTCATCAATATTGATCGTTATCCGACCATTGTTGTGGCCCGTCATCACACGCTTTTCATTGCCGTTCGGATGGGATTCATTGCCCAGCAATTCAAAATGCAGGGATCCTTCGGAATTGTCGCGTTCTACCGCCAACGGCAGGTCGAATTTGATCAGTGCATAAAACAGCCGCCTTTTGGCACGCTCCAGTCGCCCCCACCGTCGCCGCTTTTCATCGTCAGATGTGTCTGGAATTTTCCTTGTGTGCAGACAACTCAAACAAAGCTTGCTCTGAGCGCCGTGCTCGCACAACCAGTTACAATTGATGAGATCGCGGTTTGCACAAGGGCCTGGAGCGCCGCCCGCTTCAACAGACTCAACGTTCAAAAGTACAAATTGATCCTGCAAGGGCCTATAGCCGAGAACGGAACCACAGCTGACACATTGGTTGTTATCAAAATGAATCTGATTGTTGCAATTTGGGCAGAGAAATCGGCGCATATCTATCCTGTTTTCTAAAGTGAGCTACCCCTCTCATGATTGGGGCAGATCTGAAATACATTTCTGCGCGATGTGATTTGGGATGCTCATGAATTCTGGGTTCACGTGTGCCGACCAACAAGGCGTTCACGACTTTGAGGCGGATAGTGGTGCCTGTGGTTTATCAAGGCCTTTCGCGCGACTTCCTTTGGGAAGATCGAGATCGGGCCAACCTCTCTCTACACGCAAAAAGCGGTCATTCAGCGCTCCTCACCGAATGACGACTTTTACCGCGCTATCCATGAAATACGGATGATCAAAACCCCGCCATCGGATTCACCATCCCCCGCGCAGGCCTCAATCATTCTCCATCAATTCGTGTTGATTGTTGACGGTCGCATTGTCTGGCCGCTGGCGCTTCATATCCAGAATCTTGCAACTGCCACAATCAAATTTGTGAACTCTCGCCCCCAAATAAGTAACCTCATTAAGTGGTTTTCATTCAATATTACAAAGGGTTAAAACCCTTCTTCAAATTCCTAATTGACAATTTCACAAAATTACTTTTATTTGTGAAGTAAGAATTATTGGAGGAAGCGGTGCCACATCAGAGATTTGCAACAAGGTTGAACTCGTTCGCCTCCAAGGCGCATGAGTACTGGCCTGATCTGACCGGCAAGCCCTCTCCCATGCAGATGGCTGAGCGCGCCTCCACCGCTGAGGGTCTGACTGATGTCGATATGAATTTCCCCGATCACGTGGAAAAAGATGTGCTGGCGCAGACCCGGCGGTTGAATGATATGGGCCTTCAGGTCAACGGGCTGGCGATGCGCTATTACACCAATCCCGGCTTCAAGCTGGGCGCATTTACAAACCCCGATGCAGCCATTCGCCGTGAAGCCATTGACCTTACCAAAAGAGGCATTGATGCGGCCCGGGCGACCGGCTCGGACCTGATGACCATCTGGCCTGGACAAGATGGCTTTGACTACAGCTTTCAGGCTGACTACGCGAAGATGTGGCAGGACGAGGTGGATGCCATCCGCGAAGTGGCAGACCACGACAAAGACTGCGCTGTCAGCATAGAATACAAGCCCAACGAGCCCCGCGCCTTTGCCCTGTTGCCCGATATGGCAACGACACTTCTGGCCATTAAGGAAGCTGGCTCTGAAAATCTCGGCGTGACCCTGGATTTCGCCCATGTCCTCTACGCTGATGAAGTCCCTGCCTTTGCAGCGGCCATGATTGCCCGCCATTCAAAGCTGCTCGGCGTTCACTTGAACGACGGCTACGGCAAACGCGATGACGGATTGATGGTCGGATCAGTGAACACCAAAGCAACCCTTGAGTTGCTGTGGCAGATCAAGAAGGACGGCTACGAAGGCGCCATCTATTTCGACACATTCCCGGACGCCAGCGGACTGGACCCGGTGAAAGAATGCGAAGCCAATATCGCAACAGTCAACGGCTTGATGGCAACCATCGGCCGCCTGGAAACTGACAATCGCTTGAGCGATGCCATCGCAAAACAAGATGCTGTCTCATCCCAGATGATTGTCAATCAAGCCATGCTGGGAACCTGAAACAGCCAAAGTTTACCCACTATCCAAGCAACCAAACATGTTCAACGGGAGGATACCATGAACAACAAATTCTTACTCACACTGGCAGCAGGCGCACTAGCGCTGAATGTCAGCACCGCATCCGCACAGGAGATGACGCCGCTTAACTCCGACAGCGAGCCAGACCGCATGGACTGGTCCGAACTGGAAGCCAAATTGGGTGCCTTTCCAACCGTTCCAGCTGGCACGCGGGTCGGTGGTGTTTCCAAAACACTGACCAATGAATACTGGCGCACACTTGGTGAAGGCTATGCAAACATCGCCAAAGCCAACGACATTGAATTTGTCTATCAGGCAGCCGCCAATGAAGGCGACCAATTGGGCCAGCTGTCCATCGCGGAAACGCTGATCACACAGGGCTTCGACGCGCTGCTGTTCTCACCGCAAACCGACGCAAATTTGATGCCTGCCTATGAAGCTGCGATTGCTGCAAACATTCCAGTTCTCAACGTCAATGACGCTGTTATTCCAACGGTTGCCCACTATGTCGGCAATGTGCAGAAGGACAATGGCGTCCGCGTTGCTAAGTGGTTTGTTGATAACACCAGTGGCGGCAAGGTTGCTGTCATTGAAGGCCAGCCCGGCGTATTTGCTGCCGGTCAGCGAACAGCCGGGTTTACCGAAACCATTGAAGCTGCCGATGGCCTGGATGTGGTCGCCAGCGTGCCCGCAAACTGGAGCCGGGAACTTGCGTTCAACGCAGCTGCAAACATTCTGCAGCAGCATCCGGACCTGATCGGCTTCTATGCCAATAATGATGGCATGGCACTTGGTGTGGTGGAAGCTGTCAAAGCAGCTGGTCTGCAAGAGCAGGTCGCTGTATTCGGCACTGACGGTGTCTCCGATGCCTATGCCTCAATCCGTTCAGGCGACCTGACGGGCACCGTGGACAGTTTCCCGGCTCTGACCGGCGAAATCGCTATGGAAGTTGTGCTCCGTCTTCTGGATGGCCAGGACTTGCCGCGTGTTGTGGCAACACCACAGGCCCTCATCACCAAAGACAATGTGGAAGATTATGCGACAACAGATATGGCCGCATTGCGCAAAATTCTGATGGCTGAATAAGGGTTCTCCCCCCAGGTCTGGCTCGTGGCCCATGGGCTGCGGGCCAGATACACTGCATAAAGACCCATTTCGGATGAGGAATTTCCGTGCCATCGCTCGAGTACCGCCTCAGTCTCAAAAACGTAACAAAGACCTATCCGGGCATTGTCGCGCTTGATGACATCACCTTCAATGTGAAGGCTGGAGAAGTGCACGGCCTGCTTGGCGAAAATGGTGCCGGCAAATCAACCATGCTGAACATCCTGTCCGGAGTGCGCCCTGGCGATCAGGGTCAGATTGAAATTGACGGCAAGCCGGTCGAAATCCACAATCCGATTGCCGCCCGCGAAGCTGGCATCGCCATGATTCACCAGGAACTGCAACACGTGCCGGAACTCACCGTTGCACAAAACATGTTTCTGGGGCGGCCTCTGACAAGTGCCGCTCGCCTGTTTGTACGCACCCGTGCGCAGGAAAAGCGCGCCAGAGATGTTCTGGCTGATCTTGACCCCACCATAGACCCCGCTGCCCCGATCAAGACCCTGAAGGTGGCGCAGCAACAGATTGTTGAAATTGGGCGCGCCTTGTTGGAACAGGCCAGCATCATTGCAATGGACGAGCCGACCTCAAGCCTGACACCAAGCGAGTTTGAACGCCTTGCTGAACTGATCAAAACTCTGTCTGAAAAAGGTGTCTCAATCATATATGTATCCCACAAGATGGATGAGGTGTTTCAGGTCTGTCAGCGGGCCACTATTTTGCGCGATGGCAAACATGTTGCTGTTGTCGATATTGCGGATGAGACCGAAAGCAGCATCGTTTCAAAAATGGTTGGGCGTGAAGTTCTCCACGCAGCCCACACAAGCTATGCAACAACCGAAGAAATTCTGGCGGTAGACGGGCTTGGCCGTGGCAAGGCAGTGATTGATGCCAATTTCACGCTGCATCGCGGCGAGGTTTTGGGCATTTCCGGTCTGGTTGGCTCCGGCCGAACAGAACTGTTGCGGCTGATCGCCGGTCTTGACCAACCATCAACCGGCCAGATTCGTGTTATGGAAAAACCGGTCAGGGCGCATGACCCACGCGCCGCAATCCGGGCTGGCATAGGGCTGGTGCCAGAAGAGCGCAAACGCGAAGGCATCGTTCATGCCCGCTCTGTCGCTTCCAATATGGCATTGCCGTCAATGGGTCAGTTCACCAGATCAGGCCTGTTGCGCCATGGCTTGATGCACAAGAAGGCTGAGGAAGTGATGTCTGATTTGAGGCTGCGCCCGCCCAATGTGCGACAGGCCATCGGAACATTCAGCGGCGGAAACCAGCAAAAGGCAATTATTGGCCGCTGGTTGGCCGCTTCCACCGAAATTTTCCTGTTCGATGAGCCAACACGCGGCATCGATGTTGGCGCAAAATCCGAGATTTACAATCTGATCGAAGAACTCGCCAAATCGGGTAAAGCCATCATCGTGGTATCCTCTGAAATGCCAGAAATCATCCGCCTGTCCGACCGCGTCCTGGTCATGCAGGAAGGCAGGCTCGTCGCCAATCTGCAAAAGAACGACATCACGGAAGACAGGCTCGCCCATTACGCGATTCCCCGAAAAGATCAGGCTGTCGCATGACACAAGATCATCGCTATCCAGAGAAATTGAAATGACACAAACACCTGGTGTTGATGCACCCTCTCAAGGCCTCAATTTTTTCCGGCTCAATGTAAGCCTGCGCGATGCAGGCACAATTTTGGGTCTTTTGATAATTGTCGTCGTCTTTTCTCTGCTGACACCTGTGTTTCTGACAGCGCCCAATCTCATCAACATTCTTCAACAATCATCACTCAACGCTGTCATTGCCCTTGGCATGACGCTGGTGATCATCAGCGGCGGGATTGACTTGTCCGTAGGGCCCACCGCCGCATTATCAGCCGTCATTGGCGCAACATTGATGGTCGCTGGTGTTCCCATATATCTGGCAATTCTGGCAGCTCTTGGCGTTGGAATTCTGTGCGGTCTGTTCAATGGCGTGTTGGTTGCCTATGCAGGTTTACAGCCCTTCATTGTGACCCTGGGTGGCCTGTCGCTCTATCGGGCGCTTGCCTTGATCTACACCGGGGGCAACCCGGTATTTGGCATTCCGCCAGAATTTCGAGCCCTCACCAATGGCACGTTACTGGGCATCCCCAATCCTGTCATTATCGTTGCTGTCATTGCCTTTCTGCTCTGGATTCTCCTCAATAAAACGCCATTGGGCGAATATATTCTGGCCGTTGGTGGCAATGAGGAAGCAGCGCGTATTGCAGGCGTGCCAGTGGCCAAAACCAAAGTCGCGACATTCGTCATCTCCGGATCACTCGCATCAATTGCAGCCATGATACTGGTCGGACGCCTTGGCGCAGCAGAACCAACCATTGGCAATCTGTGGGAACTGGATGCAATTGCGGCAGCTGCCATTGGCGGCGCATCCCTGATGGGAGGAAAAGGCAGTATTGTCGGCACTCTGATTGGTGCAATCATACTCGGCGCATTGCGCAATGGCTTGACACTGATGAATGTACAGGCCTTCTACCAATTGCTGGCAACCGGAATCATCATCATTGCTGCCATGCTTATTGATAGAGCAACAAGAGGCAAGTAGCCCAAATGAACATTGAAGATCCTCGGGCAATTGGCGCGCAAATCCGCATGCGACTGCCGCAACTGACACCGCTGGAACTTCGGGTCGTGGATGCAATTACTGCACGCAAGGACCTGACAGAAGCCACACCACTCAAGGAAATCGCGCAGCAATCCTCGGTCTCTGAGGCCATGATTGTCAAAATTGCCAAAAAACTCGGTTTTACCGGGTTTCGGGAAATGCGAATTGGGCTGGTTGAATACAATCAATCGGATGCAGCCAATCTGTACCGCGAAATTTCACCCGATGATTCATCGGCAAGCGTCATCCAGAAAGTGTTTCACACATCCATGCAGGCTTTGGAGGAAACAATTGCCATATTGGATGTCGAAGCCTTCGACCGAGCTGCTGACATTCTGCACCGCGCTACCCATCGGGACTTTTATGGCATTGGCGGATCTGCGCAAATCGCAAGAGATGTTGCGCATAAATTCCTGCGTATTGGGCTGCGGGCTGCCATTTATGACGATTCGCACATGATGCTCATGTCAGCCTCAATTCTAAAGCCTGATGACGCAGTCGTGGTCTTCAGCCATTCAGGAACCACAACCGCCGTTCTGGAAGCCACGAAGCTTGCCCGAAAATCCGGTGCACGGACGATCGCTGTTACAAATTACAGCGATTCCCCCATCGCTGAAGCTGCGGATGTTGTGCTGTGTTCAACCGCCCAGGGCTCTCCATTACTGGGTGAAAATGCAGCGGCCAGGATTGCGCAGCTCAACATTCTGGATGCGCTGTTCGTAGCCATTGCGCAGCGTGATTTTGCAGCTGCGGAACGCAATTTGAACAAAACCATGAAAGCCGTTTCCGCCAACCGCGAAAAATAGGATTGAGAATGACCGAACCGAAAGCCGGCGTCGTTGTTGTGGGCAGCCTGCATTACGACCTGATGGTCGATGCACCCGATAGACCACGCAAAGGCGAAACGGTCACCGGAACCAGATGGTATCCGAAATTTGGCGGAAAAGGCGGCAATCAGGCGGTGGCGGCACATCATGCAGGTGCGGATACGCGTTTCGTCGGCGCGCTTGGCACTGATAATTTTGCAGACTTCATGCTGGAGGCCCTCAAGGCCCAGGGTCTGGACACCCAATGGATCACAAAAACCAATGCCTGCGGATCCGGAATGAGTGTCGCGATCATGGATGCCGAGGGAGATTACGGCGCTGTGATTGTAACGGGCGCAAACGCCGTTCTCGGGCCGGATCACATCAGCGATGAAAGCATCTGGTCAGGGGCCAGGACATTGATCCTGCAAAACGAGATTCCCGAAAGCGCCAACTTACATGCGGCTCAGACCGCAAAGAACCATGGCATGCTGATCGGCCTGAATGCTGCCCCATCCCGCACCCTGTCAGACGAATTTTTGAATTTGGTGGATGTGCTTGTCGTCAATGCAATTGAGGCGCAGGATTTGTGTGATGTGGCAGTAACCGATCTTGCCAGCGCCCTGTCAGCCGCCAGCGCTCTGGCAAACCGCGTGCCCCATGCCATAGTCACTGCAGGCGGTGACGGTGTTGCCTATGCTTCCAATGATCACAAAGCTTTTTCAATAGAGGCAGAGACCGTCGAATTGGTGAGTACCCATGGTGCAGGTGACGTATTTGTTGGCACCTTGTTTGCCGCATTGGCGCGGGGAACCGATATGAAGACAGCCGTGATCCAAAGCAATTATGCAGCCGCCCTTCACGTATCCCGAAGGGCGTGAACGCGCGGCGGAACATGAGGCGGCGATCGACCGTCACGTTGGTTGGCCAAGTGTACGGTCTCAAGACTGCGTTATCCAACCCGCGTTTCTCAGCGTTTACTGTTCAAACCCCGCCTGCTAGCTTCATGACAGGTAGGTTGGCAGTGTGGGACAATGCAGCAAACGGACATCCCTGAAAAACTGTTGTCTTTGGTCTATGCCACACAGACTGACCCGTCTATGTGGCAGGCGTTTTGCGACGAATTGAACTTCGTCTCCAGCGTGCCCATAATGATGTTCGGACACAATCTCACATCCAATGAGAGTGTAGGCTTGCTGGGAGGCGGTCTCGACCCGGTGGAACTTGCAACCTATCACGCGCATTTTGCCGACAAAAATCCCTGGATGCAGATGAATGCAGTCATGCCGACCGGAACGGTGGGCGTTTCAGATCAGGCTCTGGAACGACGCGATTTGTTCAAAACTGAATTTTACAATGATTGGCTGCGCAGGCAGGAAGATATCGTCGCTGGCCCCTTCATGATGTGCCACAGAACAAAGGATACATTTGTCGGCCTTGCAGCAGCGTGCCAGCAACGCAATGTCGAGGCAACGCTGCCCAAAGCGCATGAATTGCTGGACGCACTTGCGCCGCATTTGAAACGTGCCATCAACTTCTCAACACTGCTGAAGCCAGCGCAAGATCCATCCTTTCAGTTCTTTCAGGCCAGCAAGCATGCATTCATATTGTTGAACAGGCAGGGCAAGGTGAGCCTGCTCAATCAAACGGCCGAGAGCTTGTTGTCACGCTTTTCGATTGTGTCTGTCTCCAACTCAAATGCCATCCTATCCGCGCGGGATAATGTCTCCCGCTTTATCGCCAGGTTGTCGTCTGCGATAAGGGCCAATGATCCCGGTGCATTGCCAGAACCGCTTTTTTTGAATGAGGCAGACCAGCACAGATTTGTCATGCACGCCCATATGTTCCCCGATGTAACCCAGCATGCCTTCCCGACCGCCCAATGGTACGAGCCTATTGTCGCCGCCCTGGTCATTGTGGGCGGCCATACCAGCCAGGCATCTGACAGTTTTGCGAAAATCGCGGCCTCCTTCGGCGCGACAGCGGCTGAACAAAAGCTGGCAGACGCGCTGGTTAAGGGTCAAAATCTTGTCGATTATGCCGATGCGCATCAGCTGAGCCGACATACTGTCCGCAATCAGATGCGCGCGCTTTTGCACAAATCCGGATGCAGAAATCAGGTCGATTTTGTCAGGTTGATTATTTCACTGTCGTCACCATTTTCCGATGCGTTACCGCACGGCGTAGCTGACTAACAGGCCGCATTCCGAAGGAGCATGACGCAATTGCGTCATGCGGCAGCATCTCCGCCCCCATAGAGTTTCTCTGAACCTACGCGCAACTCTTCAGGGACCGGAAACCACATGAAACATCACATATTTGTTGCCGCATTGATTTTGATTGCCGCCAGCTGTGAAAATGTATGGGCCGCAGATGCCTCACCCCAACCCACAACGTCACCCACCAGTTCCGGCAAGACCAGCATCAAGCCAGGCAACAACACTGAACTTGCCCAATTCATAAAGGCGCGCGCAGCCGTCAGCGCAAACATTGCCGCGTTCAATGCGCTTGTCTCTAATGGCAAATCCCGCCCCAGCGCACAGAAACTCAAAGGTCTTGCTGATGAGATAGGCCGGCAGGCAAACACCATTCTCAAATACGCCAAATCAACCAACAATACGGCCGCACAGAAACTGGCGTCTCAACTGATTTTCGATGATGACATCACCGGCCGCAAATCTGCCCAACAGGCAACCGCACGACGGCTGATGGAGCTTGACGCTCAACTGGCTCTTCTGGCGCCAGTTGTGCATCGCTAGGAGTGCCCGGAATGAACCTCTCCAGACTGGTTTGCGCTACCGGCTTTGTTTTGCTTTGCACGCCGCTGAATGCAGCGACATGGGAATATCGAAAATGCGCGATTGATGCAGTATTCTCAGGGGTAAATGTGCCAGCCACCTCCATCCCCGGCTCCAGTTTTGTTGGCTGGGCGCGGACGCAATCAGGTACCGTGTCGGCCAAGGCAATCAACATCCTGTCAGCGAAGTGTCTGAGCTGGGCCTTGTCCCGCGATGCAGCGCAAATTCCAAATGGCTGTGAGAATAATCCGCGACTGCTGAACAACAGCGAGAAGCGCGGAAAGGGCCTGACCAATGGGCTCAGGGCCCAGACCCCTTTACGGGATTCCCAATTGTTTTCTTATGTGATTCAATCTTCTTTTTTGGAGGATCGCAAATGTCTGATGCGTTTTGGTTTTCCGATGCACAATGGGCTCGTATTGAACCACTATTGCCAAGCAACACACGTGGCTTGAAACGTGTTGATGATCGCCGTGTTTTGAGTGGCAAGATCCATGTCATCCGCTCCGGCGACCGGTGGATTGACGCTCCTGCCTATTATACCAACGGCGGTATTTCCTGACCTTTTACACATGCGCCCAGTCTCTCATTCCAATTGAATTGATGATGTTTGGCTTGTCGATGAGCGCGTTCCATGCTTCGCAAGCTGCATCGACGATGGCTGTGTAATCTTTTAACACTCGGTTCGAGAGATGGTTGGACCGCAGATACTGCCAGGCGTTTTCGACAGGGTTCAGTTCGGGCGACTTTGACGGCAGCAGAATGATTGTGAGGTTTTTCGGTACGATCAGCTTGGCGGTGCTGTGCCATCCCGCGCGGTCCATCAGGATGACAGCGTGCGACTTGCGCGCCACGTATTTGCTGATCTCATTGAGATGCAATTGCATGGCCTCGGTGTTGGCCCTGGGCAGCACGAGGGCTACACCTGTGCCGCGTTTGGGGCAAATTGCGCCGAACAGATAGGTGTTGTCGTAACGCTGATCGGCAGGCAAACGGGGTCGGGTTCCCTTACGTGCCCAGATACGAACCTGCCCGTTCTTTTGTCCAATCCGGGCTTCATCTTGAAACCAAATCTCAACGGGCGTTCCCTTGGGCAGATCGGCTACTTGGGCTGAAAGCGTGTTTGCGAAGTTTTTTTGAAAGCTTCAATCACACGTGCATCTTGCGCTGGATGTTGTGGGCGGCCAGAAATGTTGGAAAAACCCAGTTCGGCCAGATAGTCCGTGATAGCCCGCTCGGAACACACGACACTGAAACGCTCTTCAATCACCCGCACAAGATCAATGCGTCGCCAACGAACCACGCCGTCCACTTCCAGATCAGGACCGGTTTCGACGATCTGCGACAGTTCCTGCATCTGCTCATCGTTGAGCAGTCGGGGCCGTCCGGCACCCTTGGCATTGGTCAACCCGTCCGGTCCTTGCTCATTGAAGCGATGCACCCAGTCGCGCAGCGTTTGCCGGTCCATGCCACCGATCCGTGCAGCATCCATGCGGTTCATTCCTTCATACACTGCTGCCAACGCAAGCAGTCTGCGTATCTGACGGTTGTCGCGGCATCGCTTGGCAATCCGGCGAAGATCGGTAGCGCAAAAATCTGATCGAAGCGGAACTGATGATCCCATGGCAAATCTCCTTTGCCATAAGGAATCAGATCACAACCGATTTGGGAATCCCAAAAGAGTCAGAAAATCGTGCCGTTGATATTACGGTCCCAGGAAGGCTTTGAACAACTGGTTCCAACGCTGGGCAGAACGCGGCATACGGGAAGATATTCTCTCCGCACTCTCAGGCGGTGAAGAAGTTCCGGACAGACTCATGATCGATAGCACAATCATCAAGGCGCGCCGCTCTTCATGTGTCACAAAAGGGGGCCGTGGCTCATGGTATCGGCTTATCAAAAGGCGGAAGAACGACCAAAATACACTGCGTAACCGATGAACGTGGAAGTCTGTGTGTTCTGGCGATAACACCAGGAAACACCACTGATCACAAGGCAGCGCATCAATGCCTGGCAGCCGTGCCACCTGCAGCCCATCTTATCGCTGACAAGGGCTATGACAGCGCGGCATTGCATGATTGACTGAGCGCGCGTGGCACCACTCCAGTCATTCCGCTACGCTCAAATCGCAAAATACAATATCACTACGACAGGAAACTCTACCGTGAGCGAAACATCATCCAACGCACCTTCAATCGCTTCAAGGGCTTTCGTAGAACAGCAACCCGCTTTGACCGGAAACCCAAAACCTGTATGGCTTCACTGTGCCTAATCGCATCGGTGGCATGGTGGCTGTAACGAGTCCAGACACTAGTTCCCTGAAGCAGGCCATCAGTTCAAACCCGCGGCTCGGCACCAATTACGCACGCAACCCCACCGATGTTACATTCGACAACCGCATCATCGAAGGCTTCCGAATTTCGTTCCGAAATCAGGGCGGCACTGATGCCTGCTGCGGCACACAATTCTGGCCAACCACATCGCTCAACATCATCTGCAAAGTTCCCCTGACTGGCGCGCTTTGACCGTGTCCCAACCCGTCGGTACCGACGTGACCCAAGCGGACGCAACACCACCGCCTGCAAAGCCCCCTTCTCCCTCCGCAAACACGGCACCGACTTAGACAAAGCCCGCCGCGCCTGGCTGGCTCAAATCACCAGATTGCACGGCGTGGGCTACGCAGATCCGAAGAAACTGATCAAATCAGATTCCAAATGCGTAAAACGACTGCAACGGCGTTTCCCGGTGTTATGCTTGTTTACGGCAACGCCGTGTTGTTATTGATCGGAGGGAGAGGCCTGCATAGCCCAATTGTGTTTCCATCAATCCACTGCCCTTCCATCCACAGAAACAAAAAATGCTCAAGTCCAATCGAGAGATAGTGGTTCAATAAACTTTGTAACAATTCATTTCTTCCTGTATGGACGTATAAATCGACATTTCTTACAACTTAACGTAGCTTCCTACATATATTATGTGACTGTTCAAGATTCCATGTGTCAACAATTCTCACCTTACGTGCATCCAGCCGTTTGTTAAAAAATATTCTTTATATTGAATTTCATCTGAAGTAGCTCTGGGTCTAGACCACCAGCTTTTTCAATTGCACAGATATAGGATTCTATCTCAGCATTGGACAACGGCATGTGCTCCAGTGCCTCCCAGTTAACGGGATCGAAAAAACTTGATAGTTCATCACATTGATAACGTCGTATGAACGCCGCATGAGATTCTGGGGTGGGCCACAGGGATCTTTTCACGTTTTTTTTAGGCTCAGGCCAGCCATTTGATAAACTAAAATCTAAAAGCCAACGGCGTAACTTGTAAGGAACCTCCTGCTTTTTGGCTAACTCAGCCATCACAAGTGCCGCAATATTCGACGGGCTAACCCGAGTTTTCTTAAATACAAGATTATTAGGCGGCATTGGCGTGCCAATGGATTCACAAAATGAATTTACTAGACCTATGTTGTTTGCATCGCGATATGAGATAATTTTGACATCTTTAAAGAATGAACGAAATTCTTTTATCCTAGCAGTATAGTCAAACAGAACGGATTGTTCATCCAAGAAGTCCTGAAAACCATAGACGCCCTCGTACCTAGTCCTGAATGCTTGTTCCTTATATAAAGACTCAGCAAAATCATCTACTCGTCGGAAAAATAGTAAAATGGTGACATCATAGTCAAGAACTTCAGATGATAACCTCTCCAGAAATTTTTTTCTCAATCGATTGCTATTGACCGTTTCTTGACTCTTACCCCCATGAAAATCAAATCCCATTCTATATATTTTTTCTGAGCTTAAAACAGTTGCTTTCGTGTTACTTGGAGATTTTTTAATAATATTTAACATTTTATTGAATTTATATTTAGAATATAATCCGGAACTTTTGAGCCTCCCCCTTTGAAGTGGTCCGCCCCTATAGTTAGGAAAGCGGAGGACCAGAGATGGCCATTAAGAGACCGAAGCCCGAAGAGATTGTCGTGAAGTTACGGCAGGTTGAAGTTTTGATGGGG
>Ga0163216_101249_pt1 | contig 18008 bp, 18 predicted proteins | sample SynspAceP_FD_167610 | JGI IMG/M metagenome (GOLD analysis project Ga0163216, IMG submission 167610) | Saline lake microbial communities from Ace Lake in Antarctica - Synechococcus sp. Ace-P (Illumina Assembly) | ecosystem: Environmental > Aquatic > Non-marine Saline and Alkaline > Saline ...
CCTGGAAAGTGTCCGGATGGCCGTGGAATCGGTGTCCGGATGCTCGTGGAATGAGTGTCCGGATCAGCGTGGAATCACTGTCCGGATGTGCGTGGAATGGGTGTCCGAGTCAGCGTGGAATCCGCACACGCAGCCATGAAAATCTTAATTTATCCAGCATGTCTCAATAAAACGTTAAGTCCTGAGGCTTCTCAAGCTGTGGCTATCCACTGGCCTGCCTGGGCGCATAACAAACAGACTAAGCCAATAAAAATGAGAGATTGCCGTTGAGTATTCGACACAGCTGACGACCACCAAGAAGGGGGTCAAAACATGAATGTGATGAGAATATAAGGCCACCAAGCAAAACGCTTAGCGTGTTGATTTCGTGTTTATCTCAGCCACAAACGATAAAGGCCAACCCGAAGGTTGGCCTTTATCGTTACTGCGTATGGTGCCGGCACCAAGAGTCGAACTCGGGACCTACTGATTACAAGTCGCTAGATGTTACCCTGAGGCCAGTAAAGTCTAAGCTAGTACTGCCGAGGGTACAATAGGGTTAACTAGTTGTTTATGCTTGGTTTTCACGAGTTTTGCCAAGATCGCAAAAACTGGGCACTGTACCTCTACTGTACCTTTTTTGGCTGTACCTTGATGTACTCAGAATCTCATTTTAGGGGTTTCAGCACCCTCGGCATTCCGTTGGCACCGGAGCTAAAAAAACCCTTGCAGCTACTGCTGAGGCACTCCAAGGTTTCCTCATCCACCGCCACCCCATAGACAAAACTCCACTGCCCACTTGAAAGCACCAGCTTACCTTCGCGGACATCAGCCTCAATCTCATAAGAGCTTTTCAGATTCCTTAAAACTTGCCCGTAGGTATCCACAGTCGCAGAACTGGTTTTGACTGTGACGATGACGTAGGTCCCGTAATCCCCCTCTCCAACCCAGCTACCTTGGTAGCTATTGCCACATCCAACCAGCGAAGCCGAAACAGCCAAAATTACGATTAGTTTGCTCAACATGTTCATTTCATCCTTAAATTAGTGAGCCTCCATAGTCGTTGGCAAAAAGATGTGCCAGAAGCACTGGCCCGCAATCAAATGTGCTACACAGAAATTGAATTTTCAGCAGCACATCGAGGCTGAACTCGAGGTCAACAGCCTGAGGACGTAACCAGCCCAGACAACCAATGCTCTACGCTTCCAATAATAACGGCGGCACTGTAAAGTCATCGCGGGAAAGGCAGGTTACTCCTCTCGCGAATGCGAGGGCGGTTCTAATAATTAACAGCTAAGGCTGTTGGGCTACGCCCACCGATCCTCTAAAGGGGATGTTCAACGGTATCAAACCCTCCTGCCTTTCCCCCGATTTCATGGAGAAATATCAGTGAAGGATAACGTCTGGTTTACCTATAAAGCGCGCATCCAAGCTCACAAGCGCTTAGATTGGCTCGACTTCCACTCACAACTGCTTTTGGTGTGGTATGCGATTCTTGGAGCGACGCTAGGCGTACTGACCATCAGGTACAACACGCTTCTTGGCCAAAACACTGATGTTATGGCCACCATACTCTCAGTAGCACTGCTTGGGTTTTCGCTCTCGGTCACAAATCGAGATTTCCGCGTCAGAGCTATGCTCATGCGTAGCAATTACTTACAGCTGCAGCAGCTATACCGTGAGCTTTCAATTGTTACTGCAACAACTACAACCCATGCTGAAAAATACAACGCGTTGTTGGCTGAATCGGAAAACCATCGAGATATTGACGATCGAATTGCTCGCGTCGTCTCCAAAGGGCTAACAAGCAGATTGCCAACAAATTTTGAATGTTGGCACGCCCGTCTCTGGCTCACGCTGCGCTTCGTGATCACTGCCGGGCTTTACGCTCTTCCCTTAATCGTAGGCCTTTATTCGTGGGCTACGAAATGAGCGCAGCTCGCAGTTTCAGGAAATGTTTTACCAGAAAAAACTTGCTCCATATCTACACCGAAAAAATCAAGCATTCCGGTGCTATAGGACTTGATCGAACAAGGCCGGCTAGCCTTGAAAACAGGCTGGACGATGAGATTGACCATATCATCCAGAAGGTTGAGCAAGGTACGTATAAATTTACCGCCTACAAAGAAAAGCTGATCCTCAAGGGAGCCGGCTCCAGCCCTAGGCAGATATCCATTCCAACAGCCAGAGACAGAATCGTCCTTCGAGCCCTGTGTGAATGTCTCTCGGATGTGTTTCCCCAGGCCAGGCTCACGCTACCCCAGGTAGTTATCGACTCTTTAAAAAGTGCGCTGGCGTCCGCAAATTATACGGACTACGCCAAGATTGATTTGAAGAGCTTCTACCCTTCCATACCTCACACGCTTATCAACAAAGCTATAAATAAAAAAGTCAGAAAGCCTGAGCTCAGACGCCTAATTAGAGATGCCATGTGCACGCCGACCGTGCCCGAATCCAAAGGAAGAAAAGACACTCCTGAATCCACCATTGGAGTGCCACAGGGCCTTGCAATATCCAACCTATTGGCTGAGGTTGCACTACAGGACATCGACTTAGCATTCAAAGCCAAACCCGGTATCTGGTACCAACGCTATGTCGACGACATCTTAATACTCGCCCCAGGACAAGCCGTTACCGTAGCAGAGGAGTTGATCACTGAGCTAAAGAAGCTAGAGCTGAACCCCCACGACTTTGGCACAGACTCAAAATCCAAGGTAGCGAGTCTGACTGAACCCTTCAGTTTTTTGGGCTATCAGATCAATGCCGACAGTATCCGCATCCGACATGAGAGCATTTTAAAGTTCGAGTCTTCTATCGCCAAGATTCTGACCGCTTATAGGCACAAGCTGACAAGCGCGCGTAGCCGCGCCGACAGAGAGCGTGCTCAAGCGTATTGCCAGTGGAAGCTAAACCTCCGAATTACCGGATGTATCTTCGAGGGCAAAAGGCTTGGCTGGGCAGCTTATTTTTCTCAGATAACAACCACCGCTCAGCTTCGAGCAGTCAACTACACCATTAGCAGGTTGAATGAACGACTTTGCCCGGGGGGCGAGATCCGCCCGAAATCATTGATCAAAACATTCTACGAGTTGCAGCGTGGAACAAAGGGCACCCATCGCTACATCCCAAATTTTGACGAGCTCGACGTCAAACAAAAGCGTGATCTTCTAGCAATTTGGCTTGGAGCTGATGCGAGAGCACTGTCTGACGCTGAGGTAGAGCGACGCTTTTCAATCAAGGTAAGCAAGGCTGTTCGAGAGCTGGAAAAAGATATTGCCCACTCATCATAGGCTGATCAGCCGACCTCGATATCCACTTTAATAAACGGCTTCCAACTTTTAATTTAGCAGAGGTCTTGTAGGCGCCTAGAATATACGGGCAAGTTATATGAAAGCTTTATCGTACTGACTTCATATTTAACCATTATTAAAATAAGCAGCTGTATTGACGGAAGCTAACCGAAGGGGAATAGGATGGCAATTGGCGGATTTGTTGGGCGGGGAAATGAGGTGAAGCTGGTCAGGGATTTAGTTATGCGCCCAGCCAAACCGAAAGGCAGCATGACCATTCAAAGCATCGAAGGGCCTGGGGGAGTAGGAAAAAGTAGTATTCTCTGGCAAGCGCTGGATGATATAGACCTTGAATCAGAAGGATATCTGACCCTCAAAATTGAAGGTGCTTCTCGCGAAATCAAACGCACTAACGGCACTACGACCGTTGCTGCCATAGACCAAATCATCAATACTCTCATCGGCTCAGCAACGGGCACCTCGATTATTGCGAAACCTCCTGGGTATTATTTTCCACACACTAATGCAGCCATTGCGGCCGTTAATCAGCTACGCGTGAACATGAATCAAGAACTCCAGAAGAAAGGTATCGATCTGGAAAACATTGAACATGTTAAAAGACTATTGTTAGGTGGCGCAGATGTAGTAGACAAAATAACCACCCTTAGCCCAAAGTTAAAAGAATATTTGGACCCAGACGGTTTTAATAAGATTGCTGGCGGCGTTGATGATGCAGCCATACATTTAAAATCATTGCACGATGGCTCTGTTTATTTCTGGGAAAAATTAGGATTAGGATCTTCCAGTACTATTCGCGAGTCAGCCAAAAAGGACCCGGATAGCTTGCTAGCTGGCGCTTTAGTCGCAGATCTAATAGCCATCCTTCTTGGGGAGCATAAGGGTAGTCAACTACAACCAGGTCACGGGAAAATTAAAGGTCTCGAAAAACTACTTTTAATAGTAGAAGATTATGAAGCTTTATACCCTATATTAGACAACTTTCTTGTTACGAATTTTCTTAGACTGCTAAAAACTAAAAACATCCATACCACCATAGTAATACTTGGCCGGTTTAAGCTGACTGCCACAAATCCAATCTGGAAGGACTTCGCCAAGGAAACCGAGAGACGCATCATCGTTAGAGCTCTCACTGAGGCAGACGTATCAGAAATGCTTAATTTCTTCGATGTAGATGACGCTCAAGAACGCGCTCGAATTTGGGAAGAAACGCGAGGACATCCTTATCACATTACTCTATGGATTGAAGAGCTTGAGGATGGGGGACGAAGTTCAACTACTCTTATGGAAATGTATAAAAGAATTACAATGTGGATGACTCCAGATCAAATAGATTGGCTCCACACTATCATTTTTATGGACGACATCCGAGTAGATACACTCGAAAAAACCCTAGAAAACCCCGCAGAGGCGTCCGCCGCTTATGCATGGTTTGAAACCGAAGGCTCGATTCTAGAGATGGGCTCGAATCCTCCTCAGATGCTGCAGTTTGTGAGGTCCCGGCTTCAAGAGTATCTAAAAAATCGGAATCATAAAGTGTTCTCCCAATTACAAGACCGTGTAAAAAGAGGGCTGTCTAACTAAGCATTGAATCGTCTTCAGCTCTGTAAAGGATACCGACCAAAACGGACGGCATAAGTACTTACGAAGCTGGGGCGATTCAGATCTACAAATTAGAGGCCACTCATGGGTCAAGCCTGTCGACCTGAATGAATTGCCCCTAGCTTTGTCGACACATCCTTGATGAAGCTGCCTAGACGCGGGCAGCTTCAGTGCCTGCAAAACCGGGACGATTCAAATAGGTCTGATGCTATTTCTTACCTCGGTCAATAACCTTCCATTAACGATGATACATATCTGTACAAATAACCATCGTTGGCCCCGGTTATGGGTTCCGGATCACTGTGAGCACCCACGACCTCAATCCAATACGGTGCGGTCGAAAAAAGCTCCACGTACTCCTCAGGTTGATCGAGCGACAACAGATACTCCCGAGTAGTGAGATGGATACCCGAGGACTCCTCCTCGTTTCTCGTCGAATAGTCAGGATCCATCACTCCCACACAGCTATCTGATAACTTTCCCAAGGATGCATAACCATGTTCATCAGCACGCTCTAATAGAATTCTAGTGACAATGGTGATCAAAACTTCCCAATTACCCCTTTCCACTTGAACATAATTTGTATCTTTCATAGCTGCCTCGTTGCCGCGAATCAGGCGCAGACTTTGCACCCGCTTATTTCAGCCTAACGATGCAGAATCCAGTTTCAACCGAAAGTGGTGTCAAAAATGGAGGTTATTATCTTGCGAGGCAGCAGCGCTGCCAGACTGCAAATACCAGCTACCCTTCGTCATCCGTGTATTTGATGCATTGAACGGCTTCGGCTCAGTTTCCACGGACGTTACAGACCCACCGCGGCCTGCTCCCGATAAGCGCTTGGCATGCACGATTTTGAAAGAGAAGGAATCACAGATACGAAGGGGACGCGGGCCGGCAAGCAACAGGCCCGCGGGCATAAGGATCAGACAATGATGAGCTCGAGAACCTGAGTGCGCCGACGGTCAGGCCATAGGCGGATTAGCGGTCCGCGTTGCATTCAGAAGCTCTTGAACCTGCTTCAGTTCTTGCACGGGTACGCACGCCGCCCGGAAAACTTTGGCCCCTGCCACAGGCGAGGTCCACTTTGACGGAAAGCCAACATAGCTCTCCCCTGGTGGTGAAATATAGAATCCCACCAAAAACCCACCGACTCCGAAGTAGACCAGCAAGTCACTGCACTCACCGGCCTCTGTGTTAACACCTATCATAGTATTACGAAACCACTCGTCCGTTAGCTGACCCGTTGGATCGGTAAGCTTAACCATGACCAGCCTCATAAATCCGTCAAGACGCACACTGGATCCTCTCAAAGAGAGCGTTTTTTCGCGAAGAGATGCCGCTATTTCTTTATCAAGCGCTTGGCCAAAGGTTATCGAAGCAAACGTGCTCAGTGAGGAAATGCTTGCGCGCCAGAATATACTCAGAAAGAAAAGGTAAGTATCTTCATACTTAAAGTTCTTGAATTTCACATATCCAGGCATTCGGACAAGGCGTTTTCCCCGGTCCTTTCTAGCGGGGAACAAGAGACTAGCGCCGTGCCGCTCATACGTTGTATCCAGAAACTTCTCACACTGAGAGCAAAGCAACCGTTCTTTTGGATCGTAATTGCTGAGCTCAGGAGACACGCTTGCGTCGCTTGAAAACGTGACCAGTTGTCCCTGACCTCCCTTGCAGCGATTAATAATCGACCGCGGGACAATGTGAGAACGCCGAAGCTCTCGAGCTTCACAGCAAAGACGACATACACCCAAGCTACGGCTCACACACCCTCCAAGAAATCTTTGCGTCAGAAAAGACTACGCTTTGTCGGCCTCGGCGGCTACCAGGAAGGCTACCGGTTGGGAGTGATCTGCCGCTTTCAAGGAATGCTACTGAAAAAATTCCTCTGAAGGCAGCTTACCTAGCGCGTTTTGCGAATGATAGAAATAGCACTTTAGAGCGCCCAATGAACGAGCGTAATGAGCATCCCTGCTCTAGGTAATCGAAGCGTTTATAGAAGAGAATCGATCATTTACGAATCAGTCGTTTCCGGCGCCCTAGCTTTTGCGCGCAGAAATGCGACCTCCTCACGCGCTGAGGCCAGCTCTTGACGTGCGACATCCCTCGCCTCTTCCGCCGCTCTGGCCAACGAGGCCGCATGATCTCTTTCCTGACGAACTCTGTCAGCATCCAGATGGGCACGGTCCAGCTCGGCTCTTAGCTCCAACGCACGGCGCTCCACCTCCTCGGCTCTCTGTTCTGCCAACGCTGTTGCGCGATCAGATACACCCATAGCTATATGCAGCTCAGCAACCGTTTTTTCATGAGCCTTGGCAGATGCATCCGCCGCCCTGACGAGCTCCGTCGCATTATCCCTCTCCCCACGTAGGCGATCTGCGTTCGTGTGAGACCGATCCAGTTCGACACGGAGCTCCCGTGCCAGGCGATCAGATTCAGCAGCCTTATGCTCGGCCCGAGCTGCTAAACCCTCAGCCGTAGCAACGGCAATTCCAAGCTCCTCAAGAACTTGATCTTGGGCCTTAGCTGAATCTTTTGCCGAGGCAAGACTTGCTAGCGCTTCCTCCAGCTGGACAGCCTGTGACTCATACGCGCTCGCTATCTCAGAACTCATAACTTCCAGCTCGACACGCTCCCCCTCCCACGCCGCCTCCGCCGCCCGGAGGGATGAATTAGCAAGCTCTTGAGCTTGATTCCATATTTGAGCTACTGCTTCATCACTCATAGACTGAACCGCTTTTGGCACCTGCACTGCAATAGGTTCTGCGCGAGCTTTTTGCAATGACCGCCAATCTTGCATCGCCTTTACGCAATACCCCATGGACACACTGGCAGCTTCCCTGACATCTTCAACTCTCGGGAAAGAGCCTTTTCCACTCTGTTTGTACAAGTCATCTGCAGCACGGAAAATACGATCTCTTATCTCTGCGGGTAGCGACATATTTCATTCTCATGGTGGTTGGAATAATCACGCTACCCTCATCCAAAATGTGCTTCCACCGAACCCCATGTCACTTTTGCAAATGAGCTGAGACCGCACAGCAACAGTAGTAATCGTAGGCTTATTACTATTACTACGTACTATCCCATACCGATGCCGCTGAGGAGCGGGCCGAGTGAGGACCCTGCGTAAGCTCCCCAGAACAGACAGGTCAACCGCTCAATTCGACGCATCTCGACAAGCGTCTTGAAGCTGGCTAGCCCTGCACATACGGCTAGAAGCACTGCCCCAAGCAATAGAGCGTTGAGCAACTGTCGGCTCATGAGGATTTCCAGGAAATTTGAACAAGGCCACGGCCGTGACCTTGAGGCGAGAGCGCCAGGTATTGCAGCCAGCGCGCCCCCGATAGCGCATGCCACCATAAATTGGGACCGCGACATCGAGAGCTTGCCGATTTTGACAACTTTATTGCTAGATACATTCATAATGACGACTCCTTCATTGGTTGGAGTCGTCATCATCAATCAGTGAAACGGTGTCACCAGCGCCAGGCAGTAATTTTGTCACGGACAATATGGCGGCGAACGATTTTAAGCACGTCTTCGAAGCGTAAGTCCCTTTTAGACAGCCTGTAATGAATCAGGGCCTCGGTTAACCGCTCATCGAACGGAAGCCCCAATCTATGCGCGTAATTCTGTAAACGCAGGTGAAGGCTGTCAACGTCGATTGAGCATGCATGTATCCAGAGCTTATTGCTGTGTTGGGTGAGGTGTTTATCAGCAGAAGCTAATGGTTTTACCGGACGGCCCTCGCCACAGATGGAGAACCACAGAGAGACGTATTCTTTTTCAGTCAACCCCAGAGATTCGAACTCAGAATCCACCTCTTCCAGTCTAGCCACCCCCTCGCAGCAACTGATCCACATCATTGCGGCGTAAAGGCGGGTGCGATCATTCGCGCTTCTCGCTATCTTGCACATTTTCTCCGCTATCTCGCACTGCGAACTCCAATCCTGGCGCCGTTGGCGCAAAATATTTATTACCTTCCAGGCCTTCTTGGTTTGATTCATGTATTGCAGATACGTCGGAAGCAGCAGCCAATCGGCCAAGCGTAAATCGTCCGATTCTGCATGCTTCAAAATTTGTTGCAGCTCCTCTAGGGCAGTCTCCGCATCCCCCCGCTTGTAAAGCGCGTAAACGTCGCTAAATCGAGCTCTCAACTCAGATGATCGCCTGAAGTCTCTGGACTGACCGGCACGCTCTGAGGTCTGGGTTACAGGGATTCGCATTGCAGTTTTGACAGGGTCAAACATGGTTCTTCCTCGCTGGGGTGAAAAACCACGCTACAAGGAAGTCACATCTCGTTCATCCGAAAGGGGGTGTAAAAGCGGGGCTATTTTTCGAGTGATGATGTTCCCTATCCACGCCCTGTAAACCCTGGGATCGGTTGTGGCAGATCATTCATTTGCTTTAGCAGACGAGTTGCTTGCCACTCCTGAATTGCCGCGTCCCAGCCAGCACGCGCATTGAGCTCCTCAAGGAGAGCATCGAGCATGTCGTTCCCAACGGCCGGGGCGAGGAACAGGATCTCATTCGGCAAATCGAGAAAAAATGGGCTAGCCGAAAGGACCTCACTGCACAGTTCTTCGCAATAGCGTCGTGTCCATATGCGCCACCGGTAACTCGGGTACTGCCCGACCAACTCATCAAGAGCTATTTGGTTACCCTTTTGCATCACGTTAACCTCGGCCAAAAGTATATTGTTTAGTGCACTGTCGGTGTCACAAGCGTCTGAAAGTGCTTTTCCCCGATACCAATGCTCAGCGCTAACGCACCTTGGCAATCGAGACGTTGGCGCCAGTCTATGACTCCCGCATCGCACAGCTCTGACAAGTACTCCTCTATCCATACGATGACCCCAACGGCTGACGCCTCGTCTCGCATCAGAATTCTTAACTGAGCGCCCAAAACTGGGAATCGGCTAGCTAAATCAAACAACACCATTTCTACCACCCATTTGAGTTGCGCCAATGTGAAAGATGAGTAATCTCAAATCAGCAGGTGAACATCCGTCTCGAGATGTTTGGTGCTGCAGGTGATGCCTATACGCACCCTGCAGCACATGCCCCACCCCGTTAGATAGAGTCTTACCTTGCAGCTACCGGCCCTGTGTCAACACCCTCCCCAACAGAAAATTTGCGCTCCTTGCGCAGGTGGATGACCCATCCACCTGCTGTGCGAGTACGACTCGCACAACCCAGCGCGACTACGTCGCGCTTCCGTGCGTAGCACGGCTATGTCAGCCTCAAAAGCTGGCCTGACATAGCCGTGCTAGAGCCTTCCCACGGGTTTCGCGCACAGAGTTCAACGCACGATTCCAAAAGGCCATATCTTGCCCGTCGCCGGCGCGCTATGATGACCTTGTTGAAATCGTGAGCACTTTGTTCATGCGTGCACCACCACGTAAAACTGAGGTGTATTTGTCATGGCTGCCATTCAGCGGCAAGTGCACTAGGGTCTGCTCCGGCTCGTAATTTGGATGCGCAGTACCTCATCTGGCCAAAATGAGATGCTTTTTTTACCGAGCCATACCGCATCGCAAGTCCGAAGCGACGGCTGAGCTAAAAGAGTGGTGAGTAGTGCAAGCAAGGGGGCGAGATCAGTCCGAGCCCGCATAGGACATGCGAACAGGTGGCGAATAGGCGAAAGCCGCTGAGCCAGAGTTTGGCCAGTCATTCTTACAATGCAGTCGAACCTCTCGTTTTTACACCCCACTTCGGTGGCGCGCCTATTACCTGCTGGATATCGTGTTCCAATCGCTCTGACTGGAATACAACATGCCACACGAATTCGACCCCAACGCCTTAGCTAAGCGCCTACGCCAGGATTCACTGGCTAGGCGCAAAAAACCCTATCGCACCTCCCGGCTGGACAAATACACCGGCGAGCTTCTGCGTTTGCATGAAGCAGGTGCGCGTCCAGCCGAGCTACAGCGCTGGTTGCTCGAGCAAAGGGTCCGAGTAACACATTCGACAGTAGCCCGCTGGCTCAAGCGCAAGGGGGCAACGAATGGCGAAATTTGCTAAGCCCGCCAAGCAGGCTCTCTCAGCGATTCGACAGGTCCAGCGCAGTGGCAACCTGAAAAGTGTCGGGACAGGCCGCAACTATCACCAGGCACTCACAAGAGCCGCAGAATACGCCAGCTCAGAGCGCGTCCCAGGTGGTCTCCACGGACTTTCCCGTGAGGGCGCTATCCGCTTCCTGGAGACACGAGGCCAGGTTGTAGGACAAAAAACCCTGGATCTGGATCGTCAGGCCGTGCAGGCCTTCTTACGCTCCATTGGCAAACTGCAACCCTCAGAACGCCTGCCCGTTATAAAGTCGGAGCAGACCCAGGCACTGCAGTCCCGTGCTTACACGAGAGAGCAGGTGCGTCGAATTGCTTCGCATCAGCGAGAAGCCAATGCACTGGCGACGGAGATCGCCTATGCAGCAGGTCTCAGAGCTCACGAACTTCTCACATTGCAACCAGCCAAGGAGCTAAGGGCTGATCGCCGGCCAGCTAGAGATGAGAAGTTTCTTGGCAGATCAGGACATCGATACGTTGTTATCGGAAAAGGTGGTTTAGCCCGAGAAGTCCTAGTGCAGGCAGATCTAGCCGAACGCCTAGAGGCGCTAAGAATGGATCTGCCAGTGGTAGTTGCAGATCGCGGCATCTATTACAAACAGCATTACAAGCTACCTGGGGGACACACCTGGAGCCAGTCTGTCACAGCGGCCTCCCAGAGAGCGCTGGGCTGGTCTACTGGAGCGCACGGGCTGCGGCATACCTATGCGCAGCAACGAATGGTCGAGCTTCAGTCCAAAGGATTATTAAGAAGCGAGGCTTTGGAGACGGTGAGTCAGGAATTAGGACACTTCCGACCGGAGATCACCGAGATTTACCTACGCTGACGAGTATTCCCCCCACGAGGCCTGCCTGGCAAAACTCATCCAAACTCGTGATGAATTACTTTGCCGTCCCTTGCTAACCCTTACCGGCCTTATTCCTATCCCTGCAATACGTAGAGCGCTCTCTTTAGCCCCTGAACAAACAAAAAAGCGCTCCATTTGATCTTTTCTCAAACCCCCTGACATCCCTAAAGACCCTTTTGAATGGCTCTGACAACCCTTGCATGTCTGATCATATCCTTTGATGCCCCCATGTCACTCCGACTTTCAATAGCCCGAAGACTTCAATGGATAAGAGCTCAAGCATGGTTCGATCGGTGAGCTTTGGTCAGCTACAACATGGGGCGAGGGGCGGCTAACAGCCAAAAGCGGTCGTTACGGGAAATAACATTACTCGCGAGCCAGCCTCAATCCGGTGGCCTTCGCCTAATTAATAAAGCAATATCACAGGTGATTGCTGTTACTAGATAACTGTGGCATACCTCGCTCAGCTTGCTTCAATACGAAGGGAAGGGATTCTCATGTTTCTGCGCGCGCTAGAGATTGATGGCTTCAAATGTTTCAACGCTGGCTTCTCCATCGAGTTTCACAAAGGACTGAACGTTTTAGTCGGTGAAAACGGCTCAGGCAAGACCGGCGTCGTAAGTGCAATTCGCCAGCTCTTCAATGACTCGGAGTCAGGCAGACGCTCAGTCCACGAACGCGACTTTTATCGCGGCTTTGAAGTTGACTCATTGCCTGCCGAGAATATTCGCATTGAGGCAACTTTCAGCGCACTGAATCAGGATGAAAGCACCGCTTTCATAGATTGGTGCGGCAAGGAGCCAGAGGCAAAGCTCACCTTCAACGCCACCAATCGCGAATCCCGAGGCCGCTATCGGCACCTGATCTGGGGCGGTCACCAACGCGTGAAGCCGGTAGATCCAGAAACGCTCGACCTGATCCACTGCATCTACCTTCCACCACTACGTGATGCTGAGATCAAGCTCCGTGAAGGCCGACAATCGCGCCTTGCACGCCTAATGAAGTCGCTGTGTCGTAAGGAGCTGGACGCTTGCCGAAAGGTAGGCACCGCCCATCCATTGGAACAGCGTGTTGGCGACTTCAACAAAGAGCTTTCCGAGAGCGATGAGTACGCTATCAAGCAGGCAAATCAGCGAATAGGGGACAACCTCAAGGAAGCGCTGGGCATCAACTTGTCTCAGGGAACCCATATTCAATTTTCGGAAGTCAACTTTTCCAAAATCGTGGAAGGTCTGAGGCTCCTGTACTATCCCGACCTCAGCGGTGCGGACGCGACTCAATTCAGATCACTTGAAGAAAATAGCCTTGGATACAACAACCTCTTGTACATCGCCTCGATCCTGGCCGAGCTTATCCTTGATGCGGAGGAGGACCGTGGGGAAGAGACTTATTTACGGCTTTTGCTGATCGAGGAGCCGGAGGCACACCTGCATCCGCAGCTTCAGATTCGCCTGCTCAAACACCTAAAAAAGGTCGCTGAGCAGCAAGGGATTCAGGTAATCGTGACCACTCACTCAACAGTCATATCCTCTGCTGTATCGGTGGAGAACATCATCCACCTATCACGGAAGGATGCTCCGGTAGCGGTACCGTTGCGCGGCTGTGGTCTTTCAGATACCAGCAGGAGCTTCATCGACCGTTGGCTCGACGTAACCAAATCCAATCTGCTTTTTTCGAGAGGGGTGATCCTTGTCGAAGGAATCGCTGAAGCCATTGTTGTTCCTGAGCTTGCGCGAATTGTCCTGCAAGAATATGGGAAAGGTTGCAACTCACTAGAGGACTTCGGCGTCTCGGTGATCAATCTGAATGGAATCTACTTCAACCACTTCATGCAGTTGTTCTGCGATGTCGATGGTGAGCGGAAGAGCCTAAATATTCCGGTTCGATGTGCAGGGCTCACTGATAATGACCCGCCGAAATCAGTAGAGACGGTTGAGGATGATGAGGGCAAGAAGATTGACGTGCCTTACCTTCCGCATGCCGATAGCTTCATGGAAGGACTAAATCACGCGCTCAAACTGGTTCCACTGATTGAGCAGTCTGATCACGGGAGACTATTTGCAGGACGCTACAAAACATTCGAATATGACCTCGCAGTCGAGGGGAGCAACCTAGTCAACATGTTTGCTGTTGCATCCAATAAATGGCCGACCAAGGGATCAGTGCAAAAAAGGTTGCAAGCCAATTCGGAGCTCAAGTTTGCAGAGATGGGGCATCCTGAGCGAGCGGCATATGCGTTGGAGCTTTTACAGCGCATCGACTCCGATGACATGGGCAAAGGGCTATACGCGCAGATCCTGGCAGATCATTTAGCGAAGGGCTTGGACTACTTTCTCGTACCAGACTACATTCGTGATGCCGTGCTGTGGGCCTGTGAGCTCACGCCAGAGGAACACAAATGACGTTTCCCACCCGCGAGCAACAGGCCTACATCGGGGCATCGCTGAGTGAGCATGTTTACCTGCGAGCTTGTCCTGGGAGCGGGAAAACCGAAGTGGTCGCCGCAATGATCGCGAAAGCCACTCAAGAATGGCAGCGGTCTCCGGCGGGTATTGCGGTCCTGACCTTCTGCAACAGCGCGACCGATGAGTTGAAGGAGCGGCTTCACAAGCACTTGGGTTATCCGCTACCTCATCCTCACTGCGTATCAACCTTTGACAGCTTTCTGCTGAGCCACGTCGTAGGGAATATCACTACCCACCTAACAGGTTATTTGGGCCGAGATGGCGACTACCGTATCCGGCTGCTCGATAAGAGCTCCAACATTTACCTGACCCGCACGAGGATCTGTGGAAGGAGGATTTCGGCCTGCAAGTATGACTATGACATGGAGTCCAAGCGTTTCGTTTTCACGACAGGGGAGCGGACCGACGCCAAACTGAACGCTGTTAAACAAAGCGCTGAAATTATCGATGACTTAACCGAGACCAAGCGACGATTTTGGAGTGGAGGATTTGCTACCTACCGCGACATTGACATGCTTGTGCTTATGGCTTTGAGAGACGCCGCATTCAATGACTATTTTGAAAAAGTGGTTCGCAGGTTCCCCATAGCGATCGTTGACGAGTGCCAAGACTTGTCTGCTGAGCAGCTATCGATCGTGCGGCAGCTGGCTCAGAGAGGTATGAAATTTCACTTTGTGGGTGATCTGAACCAATCCATCTATGGATTCCGAAAATCAGATCCTGCCAGGGTCCGCAGACTGCTTGATGACCTCAACTTCACTGAGTACGCGCTGTCGGTTAACTGGAGAAGCGGTCAAGCCATCGTAGATCTCTGTAGTGACCTGCTTCGCGTAGCAAGAAGCGAGGGCAACCCAGCAGTCGAGTTCTTGAAGCCCCTACTCATTCAGTATCAGAAGTGCCCATCGGAGCTAACTCCGCAGATCGCCGAGCTAACACATGGCTACCAAAACGTTGTCATTGTTGCTCGAGGGCACTCAACACTACAGCGCTTCACCCGCTGCGGAACCCCCGAGCTTTCTCCCGTAGAAGAACTGGCCCTGTCGTGTCTCTTGATCGAGAGCCGTAACCTTGAGGAGGTTCGGCAGGCACTTAAATCATTTGCTGGATGGCTTGCTTCCAAACTGAACTTTCAAATTTCGCCGGGGAGCCTCTCATGCCCTACAGAGGTCGAATCGAAACTGGAGTGGCGCAAGTTCATCTTCCGATGCCTGAAATTCCTGAGCGGTTGCGGCGCTTCGAATCTTGAACTCACGTGGAAGGAGTGGGCGGTTCTGACAAAGCGTGCGATACAGAAGCTCCCTGATCAACCGTTCGTGCCGTCCTCTGTTGTGCCGCTGCTAGTAGGGCTTAAAGACATCAACCTGTCGGCTCCAGCAGGTAAAGGAGTTGAAGCACTCGCCGAACAGTTACTTAAGGGCGGACAGCAACCCGTTTCAAGCCATCGGTTAGCCACTATTCATCAGGTTAAAGGCGAATCCCATGACGCTACAGTGCTTCTCTCCTCGCTCAAGGCTGGCTCCCAGGGCAACTGGAAGGACTGGCTACAAGATCCGCTTTCGGAGGCGGCACGATTTGCATACGTCGCCAGCTCAAGACCTCGTCACCTACTCATTTGGGGGGTCAAATCATTGAAGCCAAACGAGCGACTTCAAATGACTGATTTGGGATTTGAGGTTGTAGATTGATCGAACTGAATGGCCCCAGTTTCACCTACATCCTTGAGAGTCCACTCTTGACCATGTGTAATCTTTACTTTTAGAAACCAAATGGGACTTTGCTTCCCTATTAATACATCACAGGCCATTTCACGCCTTCAAGTCTAGCCCTGATCTCTTTGCCGTAGGCTGGCTCGATTTGGATTGCATAAGCGGCGAGCCCCATCAGGTGGTTGCGCATGCCGGTAACTGCCGAAAAACCTCGGTGCTCCGCATGTTTCAAAGGCCCAACATCTTCACGTTCCAGGTAATGTAAATGCATTCTCATTTTCATCTTGAAAGCGCGGGTCAGTCTAGGTGCGTCTTGGTCAACCTGAAGCCCTAAAACAATTTTCCGGCTTCTTGGCGACGCTATTGTTGTTTTGGCTAGGTTTGGAGTGAGGCCAAAGTGGCTCAATATTCGATAAACCTCACTGATTGTTTTTTGGGCATCCGCGCGTTTAAAGCCACCGTCGACTGTGGAGAATGTAAGGTCATCTGCATACCTGGTATAGGTCAACCCGTACCGATCTGCTAATTCGGTCATCCAACAGTCCATCTCATACATGGCAAGGTTTGCGAGCATCGGGCTGGTCGCGGCACCTTGCGGGAGATGACCGAGTCTCCTGATGGCATAAGACCCTATCTTAGATGCTGTAAGAGGCGACTTTCGAAACCATTTTTGGGACCGGCGCATGCTGTTATAAGGGCCGACCCGAGTACATATCCGTGATAGTTCGAGGGACACAAGCGGTTGATACCCAAGGCTACGGAACACTCTATAACAGTCAATTTCAGAAATAGACTCGAAGAAACGTTGCACATCAACTTTTATCAACCAGCGACTGGCACAGTGAGGGGCAGCGGCATCGACCAAACGGCAGTTTGGTGCAAATGCTGTGCTAGAGGGATGGGGTGCTGCTTGGGCCAAGACGTACTGAGCGAGCCATTGCTGTGCTATGGCTAGGTTGTGAGTTGGTACGCAGATTACTCTGAATGAGGCAATCTTGCCCGGGCGTGCACGTTTTCTAACCCTGAATACTTTGTATTCTTCTACCTCCCGCGTCACATAATTGCGCAGCGATTGGTAGGGCACCGCTGTTATGTGAGCCAGGTGCCTTAATGTAAATATCGGGGGCAAGGAAGCATTGACAGCAATGGTTTTTTGTCCCGTTGCGATCGCTGCTGCCATAACTTGATTAGGAACTGCACTTGCACCCACTGCTCGACGGTAGTGCTGAGGCTTCCAATCCTTCATCTACTTTGGCACCCGTAGGGTGAGGGCTCACGCCGCAGGCAGAAGGCCACGCCACGTGGGCTGTGGCGTGAGCGCTTAGCCGTAAGCGCGGGCTAGGACATAGGACAGCAGTAATCTGCGTCCGGTAGCCGAGCGATGAAGCCTTACTCGACTTGGCGGCAACATTCTAAGAATGCACGCCGAAGCTAGAATCTAGATTGGCTGCCTCAACGATTTTGGATAATACGGTTCATCTACCCATCTGACAACTTTCATTGCGTTTCTAGCGAGGCTTAGCCGAGACTTTGCATGCGCGAGCTGGCCAGCACCTTGATCTGTCAGCCGCCGCTGTGAATCTATCCAGCCATATGAAGTCATCACCCGCAGTAATTCAGCAAGCTCATGCCTCGTCAGTCCAGTCCTGCTGGAAAGCAGCCTGTCATCTTGACGCGGAGGACGTGACAGTGCTCCGAGGACGAGAAAAATGTACGCTGTAGCTATGTTAGAATTTAGTACTGCAACAGATTCAGCTAACCGATGGTGGCCGAGATTTTTTAGACGAGTGTTAATTTTCTCGGTAGTCAGCTCCATCCCGAATGCATCCTTGCCAACCCCTGCCGATACTCTGGCCGGGAACAAAGGAGTCCAGCTCCCTTCTTTCCTTTTAGACGCTTTATAAAACATTAAGGCCTGAATTCAACACATAAGTGCAACGCTCACCCCTGTATACACTTCGTACGGCGTCTTCCATCCCAGGCGTTTGCGTGGGCGTAAATTGATCTGCGCTGCGACCTTACTTACCGACTCAACG
>Ga0163216_101252_pt1 | contig 17925 bp, 20 predicted proteins | sample SynspAceP_FD_167610 | JGI IMG/M metagenome (GOLD analysis project Ga0163216, IMG submission 167610) | Saline lake microbial communities from Ace Lake in Antarctica - Synechococcus sp. Ace-P (Illumina Assembly) | ecosystem: Environmental > Aquatic > Non-marine Saline and Alkaline > Saline ...
TGCACAAAAAACTAGCAGCCAATGCGCCCGCCAAAAAGGCGATACCGATGGTTTTGACTGGATGTTCTTTGGCGTATTCACCCACGGCAGAAGATACTTTTTCTGATTGGCTTTTCGCTGTTTCTGCAATTTTATGAGCTTGTTCGCTGATTTGATGAGCCACTTCTTCAATACGTTCTTGACTTTGTTCTTTCATTTCAGCCGCGCTATCTACGCCTTTATGGGCCACTTTAGCCGCGCTATCTACTTTTTCATGTGCTTTCGATTCGGTCGTATTTTTGATTCCGGTAGCCATTCTTTATTCTCCTTGTAAAAATGAAACTGATTTTTTCAGCGCCCTCGAATTCAAGTCCGAAGTGCGTAAAAAAATAAACAATTAATGCATGATACGGATCAGGCAAGAATATAAATCTTTTTATTCCCAGTAGTTATCTTAAGGCAACACAATAAAGATCACCGAGAAGAAATAACGAAACAAAAAGTTTAATTTCAACCTTGTTATCTAGCCTACTGGGTTATATTTTGGCCGTCAAACGCACACGGAGAAACGCTCTTAGTTTCCTTTTTATATGGTCGATCTTTAAAAAAGAGAACCTTTTGCACAAAAATGGTTAGACAATATGCAAATCGATTCACAAATCTTCTTCATCGTTTTCTAACTGTTAGGTTCAAAAGTAAGCGCTGTCGCTACTTTTTAATATCAACCCAAGCGTCCCAACCTTTCCATTCATATTCATCCATATCGATATCAATTTCCGACTCTGGAGTTTCTGATAACACTGAGTGGCGGTGGAAGATGTGAGCATTAACTAAATTTTTAATGAAACGAGCCATTTTGGTTTTCCTCATCTTTCATGAATGTAGTCATGTCATGCTAGCATCGAAAACCGTAATGATATGTCAGACCTTTCTAAAGAAAGTCTCTTTCCCTATTGCTCGAACTATCGTTGATTTTACTGACATAGCGTTCTTATTTTCAACAAAACCTGCTTCCATGTGCAGTAAACAACACAATGCTCACACCAAAACCCTTTCGACGGCAAAGCCGCCGAGGAGCTCATTTGTACTACTTCAATCGCGTCACCAATAACTGTTCAACCCTAACGCCTTCTAAATCCAACACCTCAAACTTATAGCCTTCATGAATATAAAAATCGGTGCGTTTGGGAAGTCGTTTCAAACTATACGTCACAAAGCCACCTAAAGTGTCATATTGGTTGCGATCAGGAAAGTCTTCTATATTTAGGGTTCGCATCACGTCGTTGATTGGCGTTAAACCTTCAATTAACCATGAATTCGAATCTCGTTTTACTATTTGCTCTTCGTCCTCTGGGGTTAACAGCTCTCCCATAAAACCACTTAATAAATCTTTTACCGTCACGATACCAACGACCGTTGCGTATTCATTGACGATAACAGCAAACGCTTGTGGCGCTACCCTGAACGCGTTTAACGCTTCCGAAAGCGTTAGGGTTTCTGGCAAATAAAAGACATCTTTATCCACCTTGTCTGGCTTAATTTGTGCCGGTTCGCCTTTAAGCACCAAGCGGAGGATTTCTTTTGACTCTATAATGCCTTCAATTTTATCTAAGTTGCCATTACAGACTAAAAAGTCATTATGTGGATGATCAATAATTTTTTGACTAATGATTTCGCTGCTATCGTCAATGTCAAAGTAGATAATCTGATCACGCGGCGTCATGGTGCTGGAAATATTACGTGTTTCTAGTTCAAACACGTTACCAATAAGCTGATATTCCTGACGCTGTAAACTGCCATCTTTGGCACCAGCATCCATCATGGCAACAATGTCTTCTGTGGTAACGGTTTCTTCTCGCTCAATAGGTACATTAAACAAGCGAAGAATCGTATTGGTGATACCGTTAAACAAAAAAACCACGGGGGTTAATATAAAGGTAACCCAAAGCATTGGTGTGACCATACGAATGGCTACCGCCTCTGGCATAATGATCGCCAAACGTTTTGGAAGTAGGTCCGCAAATAATATGAACAAGGATGTCAATATCAGAAATGAAAGGACAAAACTAATTTGATCCAATAAAGGCCCTGAATACATTACGTTCACAATTTGTTTTATATAAGGCGTCAGTGCTTGTTCACCAATAATACCGCCCAAAATCGCGATCGCATTTAAAGCGATTTGAATCATGGCAAAAAATGCGCCTGGCTTTTGTTGTAACTTTATCACTGCAAGGGCCTTCACATTGCCCTCATCGGCGAGTACTCGTAACTTGATCTTCCGCGCAGCGGCCATGCCTATTTCAGACATAGCAAACAATGCACCGGCAATAATCAGTAATCCAATACTCAACACATCACTCATTTTTCTCTCACTTATCACCAAAAGGGATAGGACTAAAACGCAAGTTAAGACAAACTAAAATAATCTTATTTCAGTCAGTTCAATACATAAATATAGCCGCATTATAGAAGGAAGTTGAGACGATACAATGCTTATTTTCTATACTTTCAGAAGGGGATAATAGGATATTAAATATTCAAATGAAGACGTAAAATAGAGACGAATCTAATCAATAAAATGGCATTAAAGAACACGATAACATCTCTTAACTTACCAACAAGGCCCACTATGATTATTACGCTAACCACGCCCGCTATGCTGTTTCCTGCGGTTTCGTTATTGCTACTGGCTTACACCAACCGCTTTGTAACGCTCGCATCTATTATTCGTACTTTTGACCCAAAGCTCGAAGATGAAAATATTACTGAGCAAATCACCAACTTACGCAAACGTATCTACTTAATTCGACGCATGCAGGAAGCAGGCGTGGTGAGTTTTTTCTTGTGCGTGTTGTCCATGATGGCCATCTACTTAGAATATCAACAAGTCGGCAGCTACATCTTTGGCGCAAGCCTTATTTGCCTGATGTACTCTTTGTATTTGTCAGTTCGCGAAATCACCATTTCATGTGATGCTTTGGAATTACATCTGCAGTATTTCAGCACCAACTTTAAACAACGACGCAGTAAAAAATAATCGATGGCACCCAAAAAAACCTCTAGGCTTGCCTATCAATACCTCAACGTCTGAACATTAAATCCTTTTAAAGAAGACGTTGAGGAGAAATTCGAGAAGTAATCCGAAAAATTTTCATCTATGACTTTTTTGTGTACAACACTGGCATGGCGAAGAAATAGCGTGCCATTTTTTCGAATGGCGATTCCTTGATGTGACACGTTCATATTAGTTCCAATCCATTGTTTAAGCGGCCAATCGGGGCGAACCATATTGATCACGCTGCCAGAAGGAATTCGGTCTAATAAAGCTTGATTAGTGCCCTTAGCCTCACCAAGAAACAAATCGGTCAAAGGAATATAAGACAGAAACGCAGGTTCAGGAACAAACACATTGCCTTCCGCCTGTAACCGAGTCAGCAACGTTAGACATTCGTTCGACGATGCCGCATCACAATGAATAACATCGTCCCCAATATGCTGATACCACGCCGTTTTATCTATTATAGTATTTGCCATTGAAACGGCGCCGCCTGCAACGCTTGATGTGATATCAACTAACTTATCTTGATTATTAGGCAGCCAATCTAGGCTAGGAAAATGGTTGCGCGACACGAAGGATACATTTCCCTCTTTATAGCGCAGACGCATTAAGTTCTCTTTAAACTCATCAGAAGCAGCCGACATAGCGCCTGCCAATATGGTTTCAACATACGTTGTGCAATCAAACACATCAAAACGAATCAAAGGGTCTTTATCGTATACCCCGCTTTCGCCTTCACCAACACTGCCACCGACATACTCAGCGCCTAATAAAACCTGACTCAAGGCGTCCACTTTATCGGCATAGCTTATAGCGCCAGACGGGCTTTTAGCTGTTTGATTATCGTCTATCGCTTTATAGAAAAGCGCTTGGTTCTCAGAATCTATAGTATTGACGGCCATCGCGGGGGATAAGAAAAAAGTAAGCACGCTGATCAAAAAGGCCTTCTTCAAACCGCCCGTCATTCTGTCCTTCCGGTGACTAACCACATCTTCAATGAATGACATTTTCAATACTCAACATAAAAAATCAGTCCTTGTTCAAAAAACAGACAATTTAATGATACTATTACTGAACACTTGAAAAAGAAGGCCAGCCAATGCAAATCAACAATTCTTCATTTCCATATGGTCAGCAAGGTCTACAGCGCAGCCAAGATAAACTAGACCAAGCTAGCCAAAAAGTAGCAGAGGCGTCAACTCAAACGCTAAGCCAAAATGCATCTAAAAATTCGGGTATTTACGGCTCGCCTATTCAAGATGGCTTAATCGAAGCCAAAAGCAGTGAATTAGAAGCTCAAGCCAATGCCAAAGTAATCGACTCATCGGATAAAACCATTGGCAGACTGATTGACATAACAGCCTAAAAAACACCGTCTTAACAGGGCGGCTTCTACTAGCCAGTGTTCAAATATTAGCCAGCGCTCAAATATTAGTCAGCACTCAAACGCTTAGGCCCATCAATTCTCGTACTTCATTGGCTGTTGTAAAACGAACAACTCGCCCAATTTCTTTCCCGTCGTGCAGCAAAATTAAGGTTGGCCAAAGCGTCACACTAAACTGCCTACCCAGCCGTTTTCCTTTGCCGTCAAACACCTTAATATGCGCTAAGTTTGGGAACGCCAACATAACCTCTTCGATCGCCGAACGTGATGCCTGACAATGCCCACACCAAGGCGTACCAAATTCAAGTAACGCGTTGCCAACTAAGCCACTAAGCTCATCTAGGCTTGGGGCATCTTCAGAATATTCTGGATTAAACCCTATTTGAGTCGCTTGCATCGAAACACCCCTTTTAAAGTCTACAATCGCCAATTTCTCACGACATGACGCATGATCAAACAACAACCAAATGATTAAGAGAAAGCCAACAATGTAGGATAATAACAATAGATATCACTTTAAAACGCGATGAAATACGCGATACGCTATTATTGCTACCTAATGACGTTAAATTCTTCCCGACACTCATCCGATCCCATTTCAAACTCTCGGCAAATCCAAGGCCGATTTTCGTAGATCGTACAAAGGTAGGTATCTCTATCCACTGCGGAACACCAACCATCGTCAAGTCTCAACATCGTTTCTCCGCCCCATTCATCCACCGAAATATGCTTATCTGGCACACCGGTATCGCTAATGATCATGACTTCCATACGACAGCAACAAGCTTGACAGTTAGAGCAAGTCACGTCAGTTTCGGCTATATTTTCCAGTTCGATATTCATAAAACAGTGTCTTATCTAGAGAAAAAAAGAATCTATAAATTAGAGACGGTGTTTAAATGCCACAAATCTCAGGTGAAAAATGCCAATATACACGCGATCAAATTTGGAAGATATGAACCCGACTCTGGATCCAAATTACAAATTATAAAATTCGTCTAGATCATCAGTCTTTCGGTGGTGGTATGAGCGAATTATGGATATTGAAAAGCCACTCCTCAAAATACACCCTAGAAAGAGGAGGTGCAAAAAAATACCCTTGAACTACCTCGTAACCCATTTCTTTCAAAAGACAAAACTGCGACTCTGTTTCCACGCCTTCTGCGATCGGAACCGCCCCTATTTTCTGGCTAATACTCAACACCGTTTCACTAAGATCTTTTGAAATAGTTTGTGGCAACCCCATCACAAAGGAGCGGTCTAGCTTCAATTGTGAAACGGGTAGTTCTAGTAATCGTTGTAGGTTTGAATACCCGCTTCCAAAATCATCCAATGAGATATGAATTCCCATTAAATACAGATCATGAATGACGTCTGCAGAATGATAGAAGGAAATTACCTTCTTGCTTTCTGTCACCTCTAATACCAAATCAGATGGCAACAGATTATTCTCTTTAAGAATCGCTTGAATTGTATTTTTTAAATCAGGATTATCGAAGGTGGAAGGAGAAAAATTAACCGCGATAAGAGGAACATCGATATTACGCTGACGCCAATCTGCGAGTTGCTGGCATGCTTGACGCAAGACCCATAAATCCAGTGTTGCTATAAAGCCGAACTCTTCCGCAATGGCAATGAAATCGTTAGGTGGAACACAACCAAACGCCTTGCTCGTCCACCTTGATAACACCTCTACACCATAAAGACGACTGTCTAGCGTATTTATTTGGGGCTGGAAGTGTAGCTCCAACATGCTATTGCTCAAATCCGCACTCAACTCCTTCGCCATCAAACTAGTCTTACTGAAACAAGCATCTTCGATGCCGTCTACGCCAATCTGAGCTCGACTTTCTTGAATAGTAAGACTTAAAAAGGATTGATTAAGAAAAAGAAACGCTTCAACGCAGACATCTACACGATAAGCATCTCGATCGCTCGAACGTAATAAAAGCGTGATTGTTTTTCCTACAATGCTTCTAAACTCACTCAAATAAAAAACACGTTGCTCGGCCTCTAGCCAAAAGAGAAATGTAACCTCTGTGTGAATATTCGCGTTAAATAGCGTTTTTTGAGCCTGATCATTACAAGAAACGATCAAATCCTTACCATCTAACACAATTAAACTAACATTCGTTTCTTGTAACTGCTCCCAATCACACTCAAAATTAAAGCCATCTGTTATCACTAGTCAATCCTTTTACTGCATATCTCAATTAACACTATAAATGCCCTACATTTGTCTTATAGACAAAAATATTTGTGGATATTGCCTATAAGGCAATTTTATGTCAAGTAAATTGCCTTACGGGTTTTGCCTTATTGGAAAAAAAAAACGGATAATCTTCCGATGAATATTGGCCACGTAATTAAAATTTTGCGCCTTCAACGCAAAATGACACAAGAGCAAATCGCACTGGAAGCCGACATGGCTACCAGTAATGTTTCACGTATTGAAAAAGGGCTAAGACAACCGTCTCAGAAAGTACTTCAACGTTTGGCTATCGCACTTAATACGAAACCATCTGTTTTGTATGCGGCCAGTGAGAGGCCAATCACAGACATACCAGAGTTCCTCGAAAAAGAAGTCGATGAAGAAGAAAGCGAAGAGGAAGAAGAAAAAGATGAACAGTACATTGGCCAGCTCAGCCATGAGACGCAGAGTGTACTAAAGCTATTCAGTGAGCTAACCCCTCATAACCAAAAATTGGTGCTAGAGCAGCTTAAAACTCTGCATAGATGGCAAAACAAAGTCGGTCAATAACGATATCCACCCTATTAATGCAACACAATATTTTCAATGTTGCATTAATTAAGCGCCGTAATAGAAAATCGAAAAATAGTGACTCACGGTCCCACCCACAACAAATAAATGCCAAACCAAATGCCCATAGCGCAGACGTGAATCAATCACAAAAAACACCACTCCCAGTGTATAAAGTACGCCACCAAGCACCAGTAGGAGTAAACCATTGGGTTCCATAAGTGCCACAAGCGGCTTAATCGCAATCAATATAAGCCAGCCCAAAATAACATAGAGCGTAGTGGATACGGCAGGATGAGATGCCTTTCCAAATGCCTTAAGACCCACTCCAATCAGTGCTAATACCCAAACAGCAGCAAGCAAAGACCAACCCCAAACACCTTGCAACACACCCAACATAAAGGGTGTATAGGTTCCCGCAATCAATAAATAAACAGCAGAGTGATCGATCACCTGAAAGACATATTTTGCCTTGCCTCGTGGCATCGAATGATACACCGTCGATGCCAAATACAGCACAATCATAGTGACTGAAAAAACACTCACTCCGACAATAAAACTCATATCCGCATAATCAATGGCACTCAAAATAAGAAACGGAGTACCAATAATCGCAGCAACCAACCCCAAACCATGACTGATGCTGTTCGCCACCTCTTCTCCTAAAGATTGACGACGATTAGAAGCGGCTAAAAAAAACTTTCCCATACACAGTTTCCTCCGAGTTTGAATACTAGAAGCATGGAACACGTCTTGCTATTTAACAACGCAAGACAATGAATAAACTAAGATAATTGAAAGCATGTTTATAATAAAACACTACTTCTGACACATCTCTGGCGCCTGATAATCAAGGTTCAATAGCGTAAAATAATTCTGCCCTAAAGCAATATTACGAAAGGCTTTATCACTAAGATATTTGTGTATACGACCAGTAACCTCTAACTCTTGTTGGTATGTCTTAAAAGTATTGTTTCGGAACGCAACAAAGTCGGAGCCAGGTAAAATACGTTCAGAATAATGGTTCATAAAAGCAACATACTGATCCTGATTTTCTGATTTACTAAAATAGTAATCATCCAAAATGCGCCATGAAATATCCAACATCAAGTTAGGATATTGGTCCAACAAGCGTGACAAAATCGCAATGTGCTCTGCTGCCTTCATAGTCGTCAATTCATAGGACAATCCCATGTGCGCCCAGACAATTTTGTTATCTGGATACATTGCCAACGCTTGTTCCATGAGAGGCAGGTACAAGGTAGGTGACGCATCATTGCCAAAATCCGAATGGATTGTAATGGGGTATTCTCTCGTACGTAATTCTGCCATGAACCCCGCCCACTGAGTAATATCTTCAGGGCTTGCTGCTACATGATGATTATTAAACTGAGCTTGTTTGACTAAATTCACTTCCCCCATCCAATGAAACAAACCTGGATATTCTTTTTCATAGAGCTTCATCAACTCGATCGTTGGTTCAGGGTTGGATAAATCAGTAAAGGTCATTGAAAGAGTGAGATGGAGGTTGTCAGGTCTATGCTCAATCATATTGGCGGCATTAACAAAATCATTGCGCGTTGTTGGCAACACTGGCGTACCAGGGCATTTCAGGTAATTAGAGCAGGCTGAATGGGCGGGAAGCATTTGCCCAATACCATACACATTGGCAAAGCGAACACTGGTCTGAGATAAATAGGAATTCATCTCCTGAAAAGGAATCGCCCTGCCATCAAAAGGCCGATAATGTATATGCGTATCCACAACCGCAGTATAGGGCTCGGTCTCTCTGTCATAACAAGCAGACTCACCTCTAAAGGAATCTAAGGAACGATTCGCTGGCGCGCCATCTGAAGACACACAGCCAGCCAACAAAGTGACAAATACAGCAAAAGAAAAACAACGGTGCATAACAAGCATTCCCACTAAGCGTTATCTAAAAAGGTAAACATGAAGGAACATTACAAAACATCCCTTCCACTGTGTAAACGACTATTTAACACGATGTCGTACTTTTATGAACGTGGGCGCTATGACTTAAACGTAAATGCGATAAGGCTAAGCAAGAAACAGCAAAAGCCCACCAAACACAATGCGATACCAGCCAAAAGCCACAAACGTAAATTTGTCTAAAAATGCCATAAACAGTTTCATTGCCACAAAAGCACTCCCGAATGCGACGACAAACCCGACCAGCAAAGGCAATAACTGCGCCCCAGAAAACGCCTTATAATTTGATAGTAAATCGTAGCCAGAAGCGGCCATCATGACGGGCAACGCCAATAAGAAAGAAAACTCTGCACTGGCCTTACGACTTAAGCCAGCAAACAAAGCGCCGACAATCGTTGAACCCGCTCGACTGGTTCCAGGGATTAAGGCAAATACCTGAGCCAATCCTATCCATAACGCTTGCTTGAAGCTCAGATCTTCTAACTGCTCGACACTGGCTTTTTTATTTTTAATTACCTTCTCGGTAACCAAAAATATCACTCCGCCCACAATAAACATGATCGCCACCACGGACACAGAAAATAATTCTTTAATCTGATGGCGAAACAAAAAACCCACGATGGCAACAGGTAAAAAAGCAATAAACACTTGGCACCAAAGACGAGTATGTTTGAAGGTAAAGCGTTCTTTGTAGTTCGCAACAACCGCCAAAATAGCGGCCAATTGAATAATCACCTCAAACGCTTTATTACCTTCTGTTTGCTCCATTCCCAGCCATTGACTAACCACAATCATATGCCCCGTAGAAGAAATAGGTAAAAACTCTGTTGCTCCCTCTACCAACCCCAGAATGACACTATGTAGCATATCCATCACAACCTACCTTCCACTAATCACGGCGCAAAGCGCTAAAACATATCAGAAAAAAACACGCCAGTAATGTAAAAGCTCCTAGGTGAAAAAAAAGTAAAAAACCAATAAAATCATTGACCTGTGACTTATCTCTAAGGTTTATAATAGGGAAACTATAAAAGGAGCAAAAGCATGTATCGAATTGGGGAGCTGGCAAAAATATGCGATATAAATAATGACACATTACGCTTTTATGAAAAAAATGCGCTACTCACGCCATCCAGTCGCTCAGAATCTGGCTATCGTCTTTACACAGAAAAAGACAAAGAAACCCTACAATTTATCCTTCGAGCCAAAGGTGTTGGATTCACACTGGCTGACATTCGTGAATTACTCTCCATAGAAGTAAACAAAGCAGACAACGCCTGCGCTGATGTAAAAGTCTTAGTCGACACTAAACGGTACGACGTCGAGAAAAAAATCGCCGAACTCATTCGCTTTCAAACATCACTAAAACGTCTATCAGATGCCTGTTGTGGTGGAGCAGAAAGTGCCGAGCATTGCACCATACTCGAAGCTCTGGAATCTAATACAGACGATGTTCGCCATGAACACCATCATAATGAGATCACAGAGTGATGGTCCTTTTTTACATAGATGACTATTCTGATACAATCTAGCGGCTGAATAGAGCACTTCAACGAACATACAGCGATCTTTTAATGTCACTTAGAGATGAGTAGTAATTTGATGTTTAACAATACCCTGCGCCAATCTGCCTTTGTATCACTTGGTTTTTTGTTATTAACATTAAGTGGCTGCCAATCCACCTCCTTTGCATCACTTACATCCGTTGAAACATTATCAGAACAGATAAAAAATGCGGATGGTATTGACGATATAAAAGCCATCGCGAAACAAGCTAAAACCAGCCGAGATTTAATTCGTGCAGATCTTAAAGTAATTAAAGCCTTGTACGCAGAGCTTGACCAAAAAGTGAATAAAAAATGGGGCAAAGACAATAGCGAACTGCCCGATAAGAAAAAGTACGTAAAATACACCAACGACTACCAAGCGAGAACCATCGTCGATTTTGATAAAGGCACAGTGCGAGTCGAAACCTTAACCAATAACTCGCCTCTTGATACCTTAAAGCAAGCCGTCGCAACCACACTACTCACTACGGCCGACCCAACCAAAACGGATATTTTTTCCAGCTCCGCACCCAATACTGAAGGCGTGCCGTTTTTGTACCCTCAAGTTATGGATCACGATGGAAAGCTCGTACAATATCGCTGGCGCGCAGAACGCTACTCAGATTATCTCGTCACCAATAAACTGCAAAAAACCAAAGCCAACGACAAGACTGTATATGCCGTTGAATTCAATCTTGTTGCCCAGCACGAACACCTTCGCCAAGAAAAATACAGCGACTACGTCATCGCCGCCGCTCAACGCTACAACCTAGAACCCGCCCTTATTTATGGCATCATCGAAACCGAAAGCTCTTTTAACCCTTACGCCGTCAGCCCAGCAAACGCTTATGGTTTAATGCAAGTAGTGCCTTCCACCGCGGGCAAAGACGTGTACAACCTAGTGAAGAAAAAATCCGGTCAACCAAGCAAAGAAGAGCTTTTCTCCCCTGCCAGCAACATCGATATCGGCAGTGCTTATCTTTATATTTTGCAAACGCGCTACCTCGTTAAAGTCTCCAACAAAATAAGCCAAGAATATTCCATGATCTCCGCCTACAACGGCGGCACAGGAAACGTACTCAAAACATTCGACAGCAACAGAACAACCGCAATGGAAAAGCTCAACCAGAACTCAGCCAGCAATGTTTATAAGAAATTAAGATACGACCACCCTCGATCTGAATCTCAGATGTACCTTGAAAAAGTCACCAAGGCAAAGAAAAATTATGAGTAAGCGTTTTTTAGCCTTTTAGGTCGGTAATCAAAGAAAATGACATTCCTCCTCGAAACTACCGCCTACCTCGTCGGAATGTCATATTTCTTCGAGGCTTGGACTGCTTGAAGTCAGATCAAAAAAGAACTTCCTTTTATACAGCTTGGCCTAATACCCACTAAAGGGAGTGTTAGGTAGCTGTGATGCCATTTTTAATCTGTTCCCAAACTTATAACATCAGGGAGCCTATTTTCATAAACATCCGTATAGCTCACTTGAACTTGAATTAACTCCAAACAAGATAATAAATATCGTGAAAGGTCTTCATACCTTTCATCTTCTTTCTCTTGTATGGTAATTTTCAACAAGCTAAGAGGTGAATCTGAAGCTGATATATAATACGGAAAATTACTAATAAGACTTAAATTCAAGTCATCTATTCTAGAAATTTTTCCTTGAAAAAAAGACATATCTAGGTTGTTCGAATCTAGATTATTCTGAGTAAGTCTTATTCCAGAAAATAATAATGAAAAGCGATCGATTACGGCAGGCCCAACACCATTATTTTTAAGCGACCATTCTATGGAACGAGTCCTTACATCTGAGTTTATTGTTAATGCCAGATGCGGCACAACTGAAAGTTCATTATGCTTCCGATTAAAAAACGCCTCATTTTTTGCTAATTCACTTGCTTTCCAAGCAATAAAGATCGATATAGAAGCCACTAACAAGCTCAATAGTGCAGTCCATTCAGTAACTTCTAAACCTCCATATATAATTTTTTCAGCATGACCTTCAACTACAGTTATAGCTCTCTGAACCACATCATCGGCCTTTGGCAGATTCCAATACTCTTTAGTCTCCATGCAACCAACCTCCTAGTAAACTTTCTATTTTTCATAATCATTCACTTTGAACAAAATATTTCTGCTCAGATCAAGCGTCCTGAAACCCTCTCGCCAGAGCACAAGTCGCTTTGGCGTTTTTGATTTTATTCAATATGAGTTCTGGCTCTGTACCGGTTTCATTTTGGACAGCTTTTTCCGCAGCCAAGAGTGCGGCGGATTCGGCGACGCCGTAGACGCCGACAGTGTTAAAAATGTAGTCGGATTTAGTGCTAAGAAGTGATTCCATTGGGGCGAGTTCTTGTGCGCTGTAGGTATTGAAATCCCAGTGGTATTTTGCGGCGAGGACGATGAGGTTGGTCTCGTCGGCTTTGATGTCGATGCTGTTTAAGGAATGAATATCGTTTGGCGTTAAGCCTTTTTGCGCAAGGGCGTCGAGCATGAGGCTTTCAAGAAATTCTAATGGGCAATTGCGTTCGCAGCCCATTCCCAAGGTATAAAGAGGGTTCAGGTAAGGTTTCGCTGTCGTCATAACAAGTTGTGCGCCAAGGGATTTTGCCACTTGCGCGCCCCACTCGTTGGCACCGCCTTCATGACCTGATAACAACGGAATGACAAACTTACCTTCTTCGTCCAAAACCAAAACTGGCGGGTCTTGATACTTGTCTTGAATCACCGGTGCGAGGGTTCGCATGACAATGCCTGTCGCGCAAACAAACACCAACCAATCGCCATTCTTAAACGCCGCCTGTACGAACTGTGCAAAAGGTTTGGGTTTGTAATCAACACTCACCTCAAGGCTATTCGCCTTAGACCATTCCGCTTGTAAGCGTTCAGCAAGTTGTTTCCCTGCAGGGGTTAACGCGACAATGCGTATCACCGTGTGCCTCGCTCGCTTTTTGTCACCACAAACAAGGAAAAGTACGGGCCAGCTTTGTCTTCTAGGGTCGACACATCGCGTACGATGCGTTCGTTTTCACGACCAATGTATTCTAGGTATTTAGCGTCCTGCATACGGTTGGTTTTGCGTAGCGCCATGAGAATACGAGGGCGAGCGCGCCCTGCTTTCATGATGACCACGCTGTCGTGTTGCTCCAAAGCAGTATCAATCTGCAAAGCCGAATGACGACCGCTGACCACGGCGAAAGATTCTTTTAGCACGGTGAGCGGATGATTTAACGCCGAAGACGCTGCGTTGATGGAGGATACGCCCGGCACCACTTGGCATTGAAAATCGCCTTCTAAGCGTTCTAATAAATACGCGAATGAACCAAAAAACAACGGATCACCTTCGCACAAAAACACCACATCTTTGCCTTGTTCCAATTCGGCGGCGATGGCTTTTGCGCCATTGTCGTAGGCTTCATTCGCCAAAGAGCGATCCGTCGACATAGGCATAACAATAGCAATTTCGTTTTGCACGTGGGTCACGCCAGCAAAAGCTTCGCTGGCAATGGTTTTCGCTTGGGAGCCGCCTTCGTCGTTGGCAAGGTAACTCACCACGCTCGCGCGCTGGATCAAACGCAATGCTTTGAGTGTAATCAGTTCTGGATCACCAGGACCAACACCCACACCAATGAATCGGCCTGTTTTTTGAACTGTAGCAGAGGCACTCATTGTGCGCTTTCCTTATAGATTGTCTTATTGTTTGTTTTGTTCATATGTTTTGTAAAATGCGTTTTAAAATGTTTTTTAAAATGGTGAAGCGTTACTGGTAAATTGGGTCGAAATAACCGCTGCCCTGCTAAGCGTTCGCCTTTGGCAATGGACACTTGCAGGCTTTGCTCGTCTGCGTCGTCAGCGCTTTCTCGCGCTTGAGCGAATTGCATCACCTGAAATTTGGTGTCTTCCGTCACCGCGCTAACCATCAAGCTGCCGCCAGCAGGTAATAGATCCCACACTTGCGCCATTAAGGCGTTTAATTCGCCATCGCTGCCGCCAATGAAAACTTTGTTTGGCGCTCTATTTAGCCCTTTATTTTGAGAAAGTAAATCCACCAGCACGTTGGGCGCTCGACCCGCGACAATAGACAAATTTTGCACCACGCCAAAACGATCTTGATTGGCCGCCAAACAAGCCAGTCTTTCTGGATGATGTTCAATAGCAATAATTTGGCTACACGGATGCCAATACGCCATTTCCACACTTACGCCACCGCAACCCGCACCAATGTCCCACACGGTATCGCCCTGTTCGATATTCATATAAGACAAGATCACCAAGCGTACTTCTCGCTTCGTAATCATGCCTTTTCCGTCGCCTTTGTCGGTGACAAAAGACGCATCGGGAATGCCCACCGCGCTTGGGTAAAGTGATGTTTGCTGGCTGGTTTTCACCACTATGACATTGAGTGGATCACACTCTACTTCGGTTTTAACCAAGGTCTGGGCAACAAAGGAGCGAACTTTTTCCTGCTCGTAACCCAAGGCTTCGCAAACGATGATGTCACTTTGATCCAAACCCGCTTGCACGCATTCTTCCGCAATGTGTTTCGGTTGACTGTATTGATCGGTCAATAATACTAAAGTGCTGTTCGACTGCAAATGACGGCGCAAACTCGACAAGGGGCGACCATGAAGGCTGACCACATTCACATCTTGCAAGGACAATCCCAAACGATGACACGCCACTTGAATGCTGGAGACATTCGGATAAAAGCTCAGATTTTCGGGTGCAAAAGTACGCATTACCCAAGCGCCAATGCCGTAATACAAAGGATCACCCGATGCCAACACCACCACCTGTGTTGCGCCTTGGGTTTGCCACGTTGCAAAGTCACTTTCTAGCTGTTTGAGCTTGGGCAAGTCACAACACTGAGCCTTGTGAGAATACGCCGCAATGGTGTCATGTTGACGAGGCGAACCCAACACGATGTCTTGCTCAGATAAGCTCGCCAATGCCGCTTGCGCAGAAGCGTCTAGATTTGCGTGTTCGTTCACACCAAGGCCGATTACATGGATTGGCATTTGTGTTTCTGTCATTAACCTACTTCCATTCAATGTCCCCGCACCAAGGAACGAGGTATCTGTGCTTCATTAGAACATCGCAGTCTGCTCCTCCCCCTGTCAAGGGGGAGGCTGGGAGGGGGTCAAAAGCTAACAACCCCATCCTAACCTTCCTCTTGAAGATAAGGGGAAGGAACAAAAAAAACGAGCTTAGTTCCCAATCAATAATACTCGCCTAGATTACAGCGCAACAAAGCATTACAGCTGGCCGATGTTACGGCGCTGCCGCCCATACGACCCAGCAAGGTAATGCAGTCAATGCCCAACTTTTCGTGCGCTTGCCAAAGAGCATCTTTCGACTCTGCCGCGCCGACAAACCCCACCGGCATGCCGATAATCAACGCGGGCTTAGGCGCGCCTTTTTCGATCATTTCCAATAAGCGAAACAAGGCTGTTGGCGCATTACCAATTAACACCACGCTGCCAGCAAGATCCTCTTGCCACAAACTCAGCGCCGCCATAGAGCGCGTTTCACCTTTGTTTTTGGCTAACTCAGCGGTTCGCGAATCGTTCAAAAAACACAAAGGTTCACGACTGATCATGCGTTTGGTCACGCCTTGTTTGACCATTTCCACATCGCATAAAATCGCACAATTGTTCGCTAATGCGTCACGTCCGGCTTGGGTTGCATTGACGCTGAATCGCACTTGTTCAGCCACATCAGGCAAACCAAGGCTGTGCACCACGCGCATCACCACTTGCTGCTGATCTTGGCTTAAACCCGACAAATCGGTGAGTTCACGGATTTGTCTAAAACTGTCGTGCTCGATGGCTTGTGGGTTGTTTTCGTATTTATATTCTTCTGAAGGAGTCACTGTTGGCTGTCTTTTTGTTGAGTCTTAGAATGAGTATTGCCCCACGCCGCTAAACAGGCTTGTAGGCAATCTTGTGTGTCGCTGAATTCTCGATCGGCGGCTGGTAATGTTGGTCGGCTGTGCAGTAAAACGGGAATCAATAATTCACGCGCGGCGTCCAGTTTTGAATAGGTTGCAGAACCACCGCTGTTTTTACTGACGATGACATCAATGCCTTGCTCACTTAATAATTGGCGTTCGTCTGCTAGCGCAAAAGGCCCAATGGCTTTTATCCAATCAATGTTATCTGGCAATGCAAATTTGGGCTCGACGGCGGTTCGCCAGACAATTCGTTCCACACTCGGCAGCTGTAGAATTCGTGTTAGTAAGGTTTCACTCATCTGGCCTGCACTTAATAATGGCACATGAAAACCATCCAATTGCGCCAATAAGTCATCGTCTGTCTGATAGTTTTTCCACACATCACCGTCTTTTTGCTGCCAAGCGGGCCGATGAAAACGCCAGCAAGGAATGCCGACGTCGCGCGCTGCATCCACCGCTTTACTGCTCATGGTTTGCGCGTAAGGATGGGTGACATCGAGAATCGCGCCAATCTGGTTATCTCGCAAATAGTTCGCTAAGCCGCCAAATTGCGTAAAACCGCCGACAACGAGCTGGCAATCGACTTTTGGAACACGAACCAAACCCGCTAGGCTGTAGATGACGCTTAGCCCAGATTGATGCTGCCCTTGATAAAAGGCGTCCGCTAAACGTCGGCCATCAGCGGTGCCGCCAAGCAATAAAATTTTCATGGTATTTCACCCAGGCTAGCTATGTTGCTGTCTACGGCTTTACCGACAAATTGCCCTTTGCGATCAATCGCCCAGACCTCCAATGCCATGTGATCAGGAATGTATTTTCGAGCAAAGGTTAAGGCTTGCTGGCATATAGCATCAGCGAGTTCTAGCCCTGCCGAAGAGGCAAAAGATAAAGCTTCCACGCTGGTGTTGGCGTTTGTCATGCGTTCTTGCAACTCTTGATCGGCACCTAAGATCGCGGCAAGCTCTGCTAAGGCACCAAGGTCGATGCTCGACACTCGGCTATTCAAATCCATATTACCTTGCGCCAGCTTGCTTATTTTACCGAAACCACCGCAAATACTGAGTTTGGTTAATTGAGTCGCGTTCCTTAACTGAACTGAACCATCTTGTTCAACTTTTTTAATGTGTTTTAACACGGCGCCGACAAAGTCACCCATTTCAATAAGTGCCATGTCGTCCAGCTGGTAATGATTTTTTATTGCGTCTTCGCTGGCATTGCCGGTGGTCGCAGCAATGTGCGTGATGTCATTGGCTCGCGCGACATCGATGCCTTGGTGAATAGAGG
>Ga0163216_101253_pt1 | contig 17918 bp, 16 predicted proteins | sample SynspAceP_FD_167610 | JGI IMG/M metagenome (GOLD analysis project Ga0163216, IMG submission 167610) | Saline lake microbial communities from Ace Lake in Antarctica - Synechococcus sp. Ace-P (Illumina Assembly) | ecosystem: Environmental > Aquatic > Non-marine Saline and Alkaline > Saline ...
CAACCGCCAGCTCTGTGACAAGCGCGGTCGCCCGGATGCTGGCGCTCACTCACGCGGCGATCTCACCAACCCCAAAGTGGTAACATTTTGCGCTGCCCTTTGGCTCACTTTTACTCTGCCGTTGACATCGCCCAAGCGCAGCCACCTTTTGCCCTGACCTTGGGGTTGCGTATCCTTTCGGCTGACCCTGACCGGGTCGAGGCTGAAATGACCGTGACCGAGGCGCTGTCCAACCGCAACGGCACGCTGCATGGCGGCGCATTCATGGCGTTGGCCGACAATCTGGGTGGCACGGCGACATTCCTCAACCTGCAGAAGGGCGAGGGAACCAGCACCATTGAGAGCAAGACCAACTTTTTCCGGCCCGTGGCCATCGGCGACACAGCTCGTGCCGTCACCTTGCCGCTGCACAAGGGGCGTTCAACGATGGTGTGGCAGACAACGATCAGCAACGGCGCGGGAAAGCTGGCTGCGATTGTGACCCAGACCCAGATGATCCTGCGCCCGCATGTGAAAACGTGATCCGCCTGCCATTGGCTGTAGCACCAGCCACGGCCCTTGGTTAGGCACGGCATTGACGCGCACCTGACAGTTATAGGCCTGCGCCAGATGGGGTATCGGTCAACACCACGGCCGGATCACGCTGCGACAGGATACGCCCGCCACAGCTACAGCCACCCAATCACGGATGTAGCGATGTGACCGTCAGTTTCAGCCGTCACCTCTTTGTGGGTTGGCAGACTGGCGCAAAGTGCCTTCCATACGACCGGGGCCGCGCCCTTGCGATAGCCGAAGATATGGAGGATCAACGCGCCGTATGCGTCAAAAGCCTCGACGCCGATGGCAGGTCCGCGCTGCGTCATCCTTTGGAAGCGGGTTCATCTGCGCTACACTAGCTTGAGGCGCGGTGCTCAACTGCGATATGCGTTGCAGCCGCTGGCCAATGGTCAGGCCGTCGCTGCTGGCGTGGCGCTGACCCTGGTCGATGATCCTCTGGCGCTCAGGGTGATGGCTGCCTCCGTTCCGCCTGCCTCGCTGCGCGCGCGCTTGAACGCCGAGGCCGATATGGACCTGGCCCGCGCCAAAAGCGGATTGTGGTTTCTGGATGTGGTCGCACAGGTTGACCCCGCCGCAAAAGGCGTTGGCGGGGCGGTGGCCAGTGCCAGCTACGGCTGCGCCAGATCAACCGCACGCGTAAACAGCGCGCACCGTCGCGCGGGCGTCTTGTTGGTGCCTTTGCGATTACGGAAGGGCACGCGCTGGCTTGGGTCAAGGTGATTCAAAGCTCTGGCTCGCCGGGTCTGGATCAGGTGGCACTGGACCATATCCGCCGCGCTGTCCCCTTCCCGAAACTGCCAGCCGGGGCACAACGTCAATTCTCGTTTCAATGTGTTGGCCGTAGCTGAAGCTGGAAACTGGCTATAGCCCCCATGCGGTCACGCGACTAGCCTGACCACAAGCATCTGCAGCAAAGGAGCGTTATGTCTGACTATTTCAACGCTTTAGGACAGCCTGTTGGTGCGCCGCTGACTATCACCTTGCCAAGGCCGCGCCCGACCAGAACGGCGATCAGGGGGCAATGGTGTGATGTTGTCCCGCTTGATGCCAAAGCTCATACAGAGGGTTTGTTTGCGGCCTATACTGCTGATACCGAAGGCCGCATCTGGACCTATCTGCCCCAAGGCCCCTTTGCCGATATGCCCAGTTTCCGCATATGGATGCAGGATGCCACCGCGTCTGACGATCCGTTGTTTCATACAATTGCATTGCAGGGCCAACCGTTGGGTGTGGCCAGCCTGATGCGGATTGATCCGGCCAACGGGGTGATCGAGGTGGGTAACATCAACTTTGCGCCCGCCCTGTCGCGCACACGCGCCGCGACAGAAGCGATGTATCTGCTGATGCGCCGCGCTTTCGATGAATTGGGGTATCGCCGCTACGAATGGAAATGTGATGCGCTGAATGTCCCGTCACGCCAAGCCGCCGCACGGCTGGGATTCACCTATGAAGGGACGTTCCGGCAAGCCATCACCTATAAGGGCCGCAATCGCGACACAGCATGGTTTTCCATCCTTGATAGCGAATGGCCACGCCTGCGAGCCGGATTTGAGCAATGGCTTGCGCCATCCAATTTCGACGCACAGGATCAGCAACGAAGCCCGTTGCGCTTCCCTTGATCCTGTCTGCCGGATTTTCGGGCGCTCAGGGCCAAAACTGAACGTCATTGCAGTTTGTGATGGTATGACAGGGGGGGACGTGAAAAAACGGTTTGGTAGCCCTGACCGCAAAGGTGCCCATGTCTATTCTCGCAAGCATTCATCATCTGACCCACTACCAGTATGACCGCCCCGTCAGTCTGGGCCCGCAGATCATTCGTCTGCGCCCCGCTCCGCATAGTCGTACGCGGGTTGTGTCCCATTCTCTAAAGGTCAGTCCGACCGATCACTTCGTGAACTACCAGCAAGACCCCTATGGCAACTGGCTGGCGCGATATGTGTTTCCTGAACCGGTACGTGAGTTCAAGATCGAGGTTGATCTGACTGCCGACATGACAGTCTACAACCCATTTGATTTCTTCGTCGAGGATACCGCAGATACCTGGCCCTTCACCTATCCCGAAGACGTCGCTGAGGATCTGACGATCTACCGCGCGACAGAGCCTTTAGGGCCGTTGTTGCAGGCATGGCTGGCAAAGGTGCCGCGTGACAGGGTGCGGACGGTTGACTTCATTGTTGGGCTGAACGCGCAACTGGCACAGGATATTGGCTATGTGATCCGTCTGGAGCCGGGCGTGCAGACACCTGAACAGACGCTTGAAACCGTCAAGGGGTCATGCCGCGACACAAGCTGGCTTTTGGTGCAGGCGCTGCGCCATCTGGGTTTTGCCGCGCGTTTTGTGTCGGGTTATCTGATTCAGTTGAAACCTGATCTGATCGCCGTGGACGGGCCGGTCGGGGCAACCCATGATTTCACAGACCTGCACGCCTGGGCCGAAGTCTATCTGCCCGGTGCCGGCTGGATCGGCCTTGATCCCACGTCCGGCCTGTTGACCGGCGAGTCGCATATCCCGCTGGCCGCGACCCCGCATTACCGCAATGCGGCCCCGATCTCGGGCTTGGCCAGTGCCGCTAATGTCAGTTTCGATTTCGACATGACCGTGGCGCGTGTGGCTGAACACCCGCGCATCACCAAACCCTTCTCGGATGAGGCATGGACCGAGTTGAACGCGCTGGGCGACAAGGTGGATGCAGCCCTGAAAGAAGGCGATGTGCGTCTGACCATGGGGGGCGAGCCGACCTTTGTCTCGACGCTGGATTTCGAGGCGGATGAGTGGAACACCGAGGCTGTCGGCCCTACCAAACGTATATTCGCAGATGCGCTGATCCGCAGGTTGCGCGACCGGTTCGCGCCGGGCGGCTTTCTGCATTACGGGCAGGGCAAATGGTATCCCGGCGAGACTTTGCCGCGCTGGACCTTCTCGCTTTACTGGCGCAACGATGGCACTGCGATCTGGACTGATCCTGATCTGATCGCGCCGGAAAAGACAGAAAGCACGGTCACGCCCGATCAGGCATCAGCGCTGTTGTCGCATATGGCCGAAGCGCTGGGCGTGGCATCCGAAAACGTGGCGCCTGCCTTCGAGGACCCTGCCGAATGGATCATCAAGGAAGGCAATCTGCCCGAGAATGTCACGCCAGAAAACTCCAAACTGAAAGATGCGGAAGAACGCGATAGGATCGCGCGGGTTTTCGCGCGCGGATTGACAGAGCCCTCGGGTTTTGTGCTGCCGGTGCAACGTTGGCAGGCCCGTGCAACCGGTCGTGTCTGGCGCTCCGAGAAATGGACATTGCGGCGGGGGCATCTTTTCCTTGTGCCGGGTGACAGCCCTGTGGGGTACCGTCTGCCACTGTCGGCCCTGCCGCATGTGCCCGAAGCCAGCTATCCGCATGTGATCCCGTCCGATCCGTTCGAGGATCGTGGCCCGTTGCCGGCCTTTGCACGCGATCCAGCCCCTGAAGCCGCAGAAACCCCAGCGCAACATCCGGCCCAAGCGACCCGTTTTACCGCATCCGAACCAAGCCAGACGCAGGTCGAACAGGTCATCGGCGAACTGGGCGGCGCGGTCCGGACCGCCATTTCAGTCGAGCCGCGTGACGGGCGGCTGTGTGTGTTCATGCCGCCTGTCGAGCAGGTCGAGGATTATCTGGATCTGGTCGCTGCAGCCGAGGCTGCCGCAAAAAAACTTGGTCTGCCCGTACATATCGAAGGTTATGGCCCACCACATGATCCGCGCCTGAACGTGATCCGTGTCGCCCCCGATCCGGGTGTAATCGAGGTGAATATTCATCCGGCCCATACCTGGCAGGACTGCGTCACCACAACCGAGGTGGTCTATGAGGAAGCACGGCAACTGAAACTGGGCGCCGACAAGTTCATGATCGACGGGCGCCACACTGGTACCGGCGGCGGCAATCACGTGGTTGTCGGTGGATCGACACCCGGTGACAGCCCGTTTTTGCGCCGTCCCGATCTGTTGGCAAGTCTGATCCTGCATTGGCAACGCCATCCGTCGTTATCCTATCTGTTCGCCGGTCTGTTCATCGGCCCTACATCACAGGCTCCGCGCATCGACGAGGCGCGGATGGACGCGCTTTATGAGCTTGAAATCGCACTGGCGCAGGTGCCGCTGCCGGGGCAGGGCGTGCCGCCTTCGCCTTGGCTGGTGGACCGGCTGTTCCGCAACCTGCTGGTGGACGTGACAGGCAACACGCACCGCGCAGAGATTTGTATCGACAAGCTCTATTCCCCCGATGGTCCCACCGGGCGGCTGGGTCTGGTCGAATTCCGCGGATTCGAGATGCCACCCAACCCGCGCATGAGCCTTGCACAGCAATTGCTGATCCGTGCCCTGATCGCGCGGATGTGGGCCAGCCCGATCAAGGGCAATCTGACCCGCTGGGGCACGACACTGTCGGATCGTTTCATGTTGCCGCATTTCGTCTGGCAGGATTTTCTGGAAGTGCTGGCCGATCTGCGCCAGCACGGGTTTGACCTGAACCCCGACTGGTTCAAGGCGCAGGCCGAATTCCGCTTTCCGTTCTGTGGAGAGTTGGAGGTCGAGGGCGTCACGCTTGAACTGCGTCAGGCGCTTGAGCCGTGGCATGTTATGGGCGAAACGGGCGCCATTGGCGGCACAGTGCGCTATACCGACAGTTCGGTCGAACGCTTGCAGGTCAAGCTGACCACCTCTGACTCTGCGCGCTACACCGTGACCTGCAACCGCCGCCGTGTGCCTCTGCAAAAGACTGGCACCAACGGGGTTGCGGTTGCAGGCGTGCGCTTCAAGGCGTGGCAGCCACCGCTGGCCTTGCATCCGAAACTGCCGGTCAATGCGCCGCTGACCTTTGACATCTATGACAACTGGACAGGTCGCGCGCTGGGCGGCTGCACCTATCATGTGGCACATCCGGGCGGGCGCAATTACGACACCTTCCCCGTCAATGACAACGAAGCCGAGGCGCGCCGTCTGGCGCGGTTCGAGCCGCACGGCCATACAGCAGGTTTTTACGAACCGCAGGCCGAAACACCGCACCCCGAGGCACCGATGACGCTGGATCTGCGCAGGGCGGCGGGTGTCTGATGGCAGGCTTGGCATATCCGTCACAGGAGGCGATGCGGCTGTTTCACAGCTATCGCCCCCTGCCGGGTGTGCCGGACGAGCTGTGCGATGGGACCGGGCGTATGCGTCCCGGTTGGGCTGGCCTGATCAGCCACATGTCGGGCCTTGGCTCTGACGAGATTGCCCATGATTTTGCGCGTGGCGACCAGTATCTGACCGATGCGGGCGTGTTCTTCCGTAGTTATGGCGACACAACCCTGTCGGGTCGCGACTGGCCTTTCAGTCCGGTGCCAATCATCCTGCCGGATGTGGAATGGTCCCGCATCTCGACGGGTCTGGTCCAGCGTGCGGATCTGCTGGAACAGGTTGTCGCCGATCTCTACGGGCCTAACACATTGGTATCGGGGGGGCATCTTCCTGCAGCACTGATCGCGCAAAACCCTGAATGGCTGCGCCCCATGGTGAGGGTCAAACCCCATTCGGGACATTTCCTGCATTTTCTGGCCTTCGAGATTGGGCGCGGTCCTGACGGGCGCTGGTGGGTTCTGTCGGACCGGACCGATGCACCGTCCGGCGCGGGCTTTGCGCTTGAAAACCGCGTGGCCACATCGCGCGTTTTCCCTGACCTTTTCCGCAAGACGAATGTGCACCGGCTGGCGGGTTTCTTTCGGGCCTTTCGCGAGGGGCTGGACCATCTGCGCCGCGATCCTGCTGCACGGATCGGTATTCTGACGCCGGGGCCGTTGACGGATACCTATTACGAACAAGCCTATATTGCGCGCTATCTTGGCCTGAACCTGCTGGCGGGCGAGGATCTGATCGTTCAGGACGGACGCCTGCAAATCCGCACCGTTCAGGGGCTTGTTCCGGTCGAGGTGCTATGGCGTCGAATGGATTCCGCATGGACCGATCCGCTGGAACTGGCCGCGCAATCCCAGATCGGCACACCCGGTCTGGTCTCGGCGATCCGGCAAGGGCAGGTCACGATGGTCAATGCGCTGGGCGCTGGGGTTCTGGAAACGCAGGCGCTGATGGCCTTTCTGCCGAAGATCAGCAAGTTCCTGACGGGCCAGCGATTGGCCCTGCCCAATGTCGCAACATGGTGGTGCGGACAGGAAGCGGAACTGGCTCATGTGCGGGCCAATGCGGATCGCATGATGATCGGTCCAGCCTTGTCTACACGGATGCCGTTCGAAACAAACGCTCCGCATGCTGTGGCGGGCCAAATGCGCGAGGCGGAGGGGCAGGTGCTGGATAGCTGGCTGACGGCCAACGCGGCGCAGCTTGTGGGACAGGAACTTGTGACCCTGTCGACAACACCCGTCTACGAAAATGGCGGACTGGTGCCGCGCCCCATGACGATCAGGGTTTTTCTGGCGCGTACGCCTTCGGGCTGGCAGGTCATGCCCGGCGGCTTTGGCCGTATCGGGGCCGGACAGGATGCAACCGCCATCGCGATGCGCAGCGGTGGGGCGGTTGCGGATGTCTGGGTTGTCAGCGACAGCTTGGTCGATCCCGTCTCGATGCTATCCTCGTCTGACGCCCCCTTCCAGCGCGCGCAACCCGGGCCGCTGCCATCGCGGGCTGCGGATAATTTTTTCTGGCTGGGGCGCTATGTCGAACGGACTGAAGGTGGCCTGAGGCTGGTACGCGCCTATCACAGCCGTCTGGACGAAGCGGCGACCGAGCCATTGCTGGCATTGATCCGCGACCGACTGACGGCCATGGGGATCGACGCCGAGCAAGCACTGCCAACAGGGTTGCAAAGCACCCTGACATCTGCGGTCAACAGCGCCAGCCAGATCCGTGACCGCTTTTCGGTGGACGGCTGGGCCGCCCTCAAGGATGTCGAAAAATCCATGAACCGTATCGCCCTGACAGCAAGTCAGGGCAACGATGCAGCCATGGTTATGAGCATTCTGCTCCGCAAGATCGCGGGCTTTTCAGGACTGGTGCACGAGAACATGTACCGCGCGGCAGGTTGGCAGTTTTTGACGATCGGCCGCTCGCTGGAGCGGGCTGCGATGATGGCGGATTTGCTGGCCGTCACAACAGGGCCGGACGCGCCGGAAGGCGCTTTGGACCTTGCGATCGAGATTGGTGACAGCATCATGATCCATCGCCAGCGCTACGCCGTGACAACGACGCGCAGCAGTGTGATAGACATGCTTGCGCTTGATCCGCAAAACCCGCGTTCGATCCGGTTCCATCTGATGAGTATACGCCACCGAGTGGAAGATCTTGCCTCGGCGCGGGCTGGTGCGCAATTGAGCGATTTTGAACGCCACGTTCTGGAGTTGGATACACGGGTTGCGGTCCATTCGGTCGAGACACTCGACAGCGCCGCCCTCGTGACCTTGCGATCTGATATCCTTGGCCTTTCTGCCGCGTTGCACGATGCACATCTGCATTAGGAAAGGGTGGTCATGATCTATGACGTCACCTTGAAAATCCGCTATGACTATACCGGTGCCGCGGCTGGAGGCCGTCATCTGGTGCGGATCAGACCATTGGACGTTCCGGGGCGGCAGCGCTTGATTGCGGCACTGATCGAGATTGATCCTCTCCCTGCCGAAAGGCGAGGCTGGGTTGATTTTTTCGGCAACCCGACTGTGGAATTTGCCTTTCGCGATGCTCATGACCATGTCGGGGTTGCCCTGAAAGCACGGATCGAACGGTTTGACGGCGCAGCGCAGGTTGGGCCGTCAGTGCCATTATCGGCGATGCCGGATCTTCTGGCGCGGTGTCGTGATCTTGGCGCAAAGTCTCCTTTGCATTTTACGGCCCCCTCGGTGCGTGTCCCGGCCCTGCCTGACATCGCGCAATACGCGGCGCAGATCATGGCAAGCCTGCCTGATCAATCCAATTGCCAACAGGCCGTCAGCGCCTTGGGTCAAGCCCTGAACAGGGATATCCGTTTCGATGCAAAGGCCACCACTGTCGATACTCCAATGGCCGAAGCCTTTGAAAAACGGCACGGTGTGTGTCAGGACATCTCGCATATCATGATCGCCGCCTTGCGCAGTATCGGCATTCCTGCGGGATATGTCAGCGGCTTTCTGCGGACGATCCCGCCCCCCGGAAAACCACGATTGGAGGGCGCAGACGCCATGCATGCCTGGATCTGCGCGTGGTGCGGACCAGACGCAGGCTGGCTGGATTTCGACCCGACAAACAACTGTTTCGCAGGTCCCGACCATATCGAGGTTGCGCGCGGGCGCGATTACGCTGACGTTTCGCCGGTCAAGGGCATATTGCGCGTCGCCGGACGTCAGACCAGCAGTCAAGCTGTCGATGTCATCCCTGTAACGGCCTGATCTGTGTGGTGGCGTCCTCTTGCCCCGCCAGCTTTCTTTCCAGTCCTGCCCGGTCAAGCAATCGTATCTTGCCCTTCTCAATCGTTATCAAACCGTCTTGTCGCAATATCGCCAGGGCACGGTTGATCGATTGCCTGGAACAGCTTGCAAGCTTGGCGATATAGCTCTGGCTATGCGGCACCCGATTTGAACGGTCTGTCAGCCGCAGCAAATAGGCACAAACACGGCGGTCCAGTGAGTAGTGCTGGTCGACATGCTTGCGCAGGCTGTCGCGCAACATTCGCGCCTGCATGATCCGCATCACGTTGCGCTGTATCAAGGGATGCGCCAAGTGCTCTGCAAATTTGTCGAGTGGACAGTACAGAAAGGTTACATCACCAACTGCTGTGCAGCATGCGACGCAGGGCTGACGTGTTGCTGCCTCCATGCAACCCAAAGTCTCGGCTTCGCGGGCATGGTGCAGAACGGCGACGTGACCATCGGGCGTTTTCATGGTGACTTCGACACAACCATAGGCGATCAGGATCATGCCATCGGCGTGTTTATCCTGTTCAAGAAGCACCTTTCCGGTTGCCACACTTCTTAGCTCACAGGTGTCGATAAAGTCCGCTATCTCCGAAGACTGCATATCCTCGAACACGTCTGCCTTTGCAAGCTGCTGGAATTGCAGGCTTAACCGCATCGTCCACTCCTCGTGCCAAAGTATTGCCATAGTGACGATAGTCGAGAGGTACTGCAAGGAGCAGCGCGCAACTTCCGGTGGTTGCGGCGCGGTCGTTAGGGAAAATGTCCTGATTGTGCGACGGGCGTGTAGCTGTCCAGAGGCAAGGTTTTGAGATGCTGCAACAATGTAATAAAGCCGCCAACCTGATGCCGGATTGTTTCCTCTCCCTTGTCGGATGTGGCGATAGCTGCGTTTCCAACGGTCCCAGCCGGGTTCAGATCGGACGAAATCCAGCCCAGAGAGATTGGCCCAACGGGCGGGATCGGCGCATCGATGGCGCTGGAGCGAAAATCTTGGGCAGCATTCATGTCCACCAGATCAGGATGCAGCGCCAGCATGATCGAGGTTTCGACATCGCCGCCGTGAATACCGAAAGCGAGTTCCTCGGGTGGATACATGCCCGCAAGCTGCCCGAAAGAACTCCACTGGCATTTGACGGCCATCATGCCTGCACGGACGCGCAATTCGCGCGACAGGATCGATACCAGATCGAGGTTTCCACCGTGGCTGTTGACGATCACGATCTTTCTCACTCCGGCACGGGCCACTGACAGGCCGATTTCGACCCAAGCGGCAAGGGCCGTTTGCGCGCTGAGAGTCAGGGTGCCCGCTGCGTGCAGATGCTCGTTCGACTTGCCCACGGATTGCACTGGCAGGATACGAATATCCAGATCCTCCGGGCATTGGCGGCGCAACTGCGCCAGCATGCCGTCGGCGATCATCATATCAACACCCACGGGCAGATGTGGCCCGTGCTGTTCTACTGCCGCGGTTGGTAGAATGGCGATCGTCGTCATCGGATCGATCAGGGCGAATTCGGGGGCGCGGTATTGGGCCCAATCCAGTCGTTTCATACGGTGCCTTCCGGTTTATAAGTCGCATCCAGCCGCGAGCGTAGATAGTCTGCGGCAAGGATAGGTGCATAGCGCGGCTCGCCTGTACCGGGCAGTGCAGAGATCATGCTGTCGGGATTCGGGTCAAGAAAGAAGGCGACCGACTGGCGTTGTCGCGGCGGCGGCAGCACGCGGTGTGGGGTGGATGCATAGATGTCGTTGGTCCAGCGCATCAGGCAATCCCCGATATTGACCACCAGCGCACCAGAGACATACGGCACATCCAGCCATGTGCCGTCCTTGTCCCGCACTTGGAGCCCTGCGGTGCCGTCGGTGGCCAGCAAGGTCAGCGCGCCGTAATCCGTATGTGCGCCAGCCCCGACCTGCGAGTTGTCACCATTGGCCGCCGGATAGTGCAAAAGGCGAAGTGTTGCCATGGGCGCGTCGAAATCCAGATCAAAATATTGCGGATGCAGACCCAGATCAGCGGCTACCGCCCGCATGAGGTTGATCCCCAGCCGATGCGCCGCGTCGAAATAGGCCAGCATCGTAGTCCGAAACCCCGACAGTTCGGGCCACAGGTTCAGCCCGCGAAACGGTTCTCCGCGCAGCAGGCGTGGGTCATCGGCTTCCATCTCCAACCCGATATTGAACGCCTCTTTGCGGTCTGCCTGATCCGAGCGGTCGTCAAGTCGCTCCGAGCCCATCATCGCCCAGCCACGGTTATGCGGATTTGTCAGAATCGAAAGGGGCTGTTTGGCGTATGCTGGCAGGTCAAAGAAATCCTGCCCTGCGTGGAAAACCTGATCGCTTAGGACTTGCGGTATTCCATGCCCTGTCAGCAAGAGAAACCCCGTTTGCCGACAGGCAAGACCCAGATCGGACACGAATCCGGTGCGATCTTTGCCAGTCGCGTAACGCTGCCAGTCAAGAACCGGAAGTGCGTTCATGCCATGGCGTCCTTGCGCTGCGTTGGCTTGGCACCCACCAGCCTGTCCAGCGCATGGCGGACATGACGCAGATGTGCGGTGCGGCTTTCTGGCGTGGAACTGTCCATCAAGTAATGCGCGGCAAATGCGGTGCGGCAGCGCCGCGCGCACAGCAGGCGAACACCGCGCAGCAAGGTCCGTTTGCCCGGCGCACCCACAAAAAAGGTCAGCCAGCGGCTGGCACCGCAGGTGGTGAACACGGCAAGCCTCTTTATATGGGTCAGGCCGGGGCGGATCGTCTTGTTCACACCGTCCGGCATCATAAAGGCAACGTCGGGCAACATCACACGGTCCAGCCACCCTTTGAGAATGGCGGGCAAACCATACCACCATGTCGGATAGATGAAGATCAGCGTATCGCACCATTCCAGCGCGGCGGCATCCTGTTCGACAGGCCCGCGATTGGCAGGGCTGTCCAAATAGCCTCGCCATTCTGACTTGCTCAATGTTCCGTCAAAACCGCGCGCATAAAGGTCCAGAACCCGCAACTCTGCTCCTGCCTCGGTCAGCCGCGCGCAGACCAGATCGCAAATCGCGGCATTGAAGCTTTCTGGATCGGGATGGCAGTAGACGACCAGCGCACGCATTCAAAAGACCTTCATTTCCTGTTGCACACGCGCCTGAAAGACAGATCGCTGCGTATCCGTCGCGCGGTTCATATCATAGAGCGCCAGATAGCGCAGCGTGTCGGGCCGTGTCACATGCCAGACGGCCCGCTTGACCACGTGCCGCGGCGGATCGCCTGCCAGAAGCGCCCGCATCCGTGTGCCGCCATAGGTGGTAACAGCGGCCAGTTTGCGGATATGGGTCAGGTTCGGGCGCACTTTGCCATCCTCCAGCCGGAAGGACACACCGGGCAGAAAAACGCGGTCAAAGAACCCCTTGAGTATTGCAGGATAGCCGAAATTCCACACCGGAAAGACCAGCACCAACGCCTGCGCCGCGCGTAACCTTTCCACGTAGTCCGCCACAGGCACAAGGTTAGGCCCAACCTCGTGATAGCCGCGCCGTTCTGCTTGGGACAAAACCGGATTGAACCCTTCGGCGTTCAGGTCGCAATCATCCACCTCCCATCCACGCGCAGTGAGCGTATCCACCACGGTTCTATGCAGGCTGGCCGAGAAACTCTCGGGGCAAGGATGGGCAAACAGAACCAGCACACGGGTCATTCGGCAGCCCGCATCCTTGGATACTGGTAGACACCTTCGAATTTCCAGTCGGGATCATCCCAAGCGATCATCTTGCCGGGGTTCAGCAACCCTTTGGGGTCTGCCTCGCGCTTGAAGTTCAACTGGCGGTCATCGACAGTCTGACGTCCGCCTTCCTCCAGCGTGTAGCGATGCGGGTTGAAGACCATGCAGCCCAGATCCTCGTGAATCTTCACGATCTCGTCCAGCCTTTCCTCGGTGGTGAACTTCACAAGGCTCAATCCAGCGAACATTACCTTGCCATTCTCGCGCAGCACTTCCAGATGCTGCATCACCTCGCCCTCGGCCCCCAGCGCCTTGCGGATCGCGGCAACCTTGGCCTGATGGTCAGGATATCCATAACGCACTTGCAGATATGTGACCGACGGGTCCACCTTCAGTGCGCGCAGGGTCGTGTGGTTCCAACCATATTCGAACACGGCGCCGGGGCCTTTTTCCCATGTGTCGTTATCCGAGCGGTAGATGACCTGCGCGCGGGGGCGCCGGGCTGTGAAGGTGTTGAACCCGTCCATGCTATGCGGCGCGACCATCAGCCCCACCATATGCTTGCCCTCGGCGATATAGGGTTTGACCCGCTGGAAATAGGCCTGCGGGATCGGGTTTTCGAAGACGGTCACCAGCTTGACAAGGATACCGTCCTGATTGGCGATTTCCTCGGCATAGGTGGCAGCTTCCTCGAATGTGTCGAAAGCAACGAACAGCCCTGTCCAGTCATATGCGGGGGCCAGCGGCATCTCCAACTCGGTGATGATCCCGTTGGTGCCATAGGCGTGGCTGACGCGGGCCAGTTCCTCGCCGCGGAATTCCAGAATGCGGGGCTCCGCTTCCATCGTGACAACACGCAGGCGGATGATATTGCCCAGATCACGCAGACTGCCCCATGTAACAGACCCGACACCTCCCGAACCGCCAGCCACAAAGCCGCCGATCGTCGCAGTCGCCCATGTGCTCGAGAACATCCGCAACTCCTGCCCGGAATGCGCCTTGGTCGCGGCGTCCACATCTTTCAGCAGACAACCCGGTTCAACGATAACGCGCCCGGGATGCACCTCTTTGACAGCCGTCATGTTCTTCATATGCAGGATGCAACCGCCCGCCAGAGGCATGGCTTGGCCGTAATTCCCCGTGCCAGCACCGCGCGTCGTAACAGGCACGTCATGGGCAAAGCAGGTTTTCAGCACCTCGATCACTTCGGCTTCGTTCTTGGGCGCGACCACGAAATCGCCCACCAGATGATCCAGCCGCGTTTTCAGGACGGGTGAATACCAGAAGAAGTCGCGGCTTTTGGATTTCAGCGCGGCGGGGTTCTCGTCGATCTCGAGATGGGCCAACGCATCGCGCGCGGCTTGCACATTGGGTGTCATTGCAGGGCCTTTTCGACTTGGGATGACAGAAGGTCTTTCTTGGTGGTTCTGACACCTTGCCCCGTCTGATGGCATCTTGCAGTGGCCCGAGACTGTCTGAATCTACGGTCTAAACTGGCAGTTCGATGAAAATTCAATCAGACAATGCTGCATTTGCACAATGAATCAGCAACCAGCCAGACGGTCGCATCCAACCTTCTGACCGTGCTTTAAGGACGGCATCAACCGGTCCTAGAAAAAGGGCAGAAACCAAACCCAACGGGGAGTCGCAGAATGAAAATCACAGGGAATAGCGTTGCAGGAACTATCGCTGCACTGGCAATGACGGCCGTCGCCGTTCCTGCCGTAGCGCAGCAAAAAGTCACATTTGGCACCAACTGGTTGGCACAAGCCGAACATGGCGGCTTCTACCAATCCGTCGCCGATGGGACCTATGCCGCTTGCGGGCTTGAAGTCGAAATCGTGTCGGGTGGTCCGCAGGTCAACAACCGTGCTTTGCTGATGGCAGACCGCATGCAGTTCCATATGGGCGGCGACATGCTGCAAGCGTTCAACGCAGTTGCCGAAAACGTGCCGGTCGTGTCGGTCATGGCAACATTCCAGAAACACCCCCAGGTCATCATCGCCCATCCGGGCGAAGCCGATACATGGGAAGAATTGAAGGACTTGACCCTTCTGATCGGTGACAACGGTTTCACCTCCTACTACCAGTGGATGATTGCGGCTTACGGCTTTACGGCCGAACAGCGGGAGCCCTATACGTTCAACCCCGCGCCGTTCCTTGCCGACAAACGCAAGGGGATGCAGGGCTTTCTGTCATCCGAACCCTATGCCATTGAAAAAGAAACAGGACTTGCCCCCAACGTCTTTCTGATCGCCGATGCGGGCTATTCCACCTACGCGACCACGGTCGAAGTGATGCAGCCCTTCCTTGAGGCCAATCCCGAAGCGGTAAAATGCTTTGTCGAAGGCTCGATCCTTGGCTGGTACAACTTCCTTTATAACGACAATACGGGCGCGAAGGATCTGATCCTTGCGGCCAATCCCGACATGACAATGGACAAGATCGAGTTTGCTATCGGCAAGATGATCGAGTTGGGGATCGTCGATTCCGGTGACTCGCTTGAAAAGGGAATCGGTGTGATGACGGATGCACAGGTCGAGGATTTCTATACCAAAATGGTGGATGCTGGTGTCATCGCAGATGGCATCGACTGGAAAGCCAGCTTCACCACCGAATTCGTCGGCCAAGGTCTGGGTCTGGACCTGCGTCCCAAGAACTGAACACGACGCCGGGGCTGGCCGTCAGGCTGGCCCCACATTGCTTGACGCCAGAGGATCACCATGAGCAGACCTGAACGCCCGCCCCTAGGCCAGCGGTCCCCCGTACTTGAGATGATCGAGGTCGATAAAACCTTTAACGGTGATGTGGTCGCGCTGAAGGCGATGAACCTGACTGTGAACCATGGTGACTTCATTTCGCTTCTGGGACCGTCCGGTTGCGGCAAATCCACAGCTTTGCGATTGATCGCGGGCCTGTCCCTGCCCAGCCGGGGCAAGATCGCATGGGCTGGCGGGCAGGGCGAAAACGATCTGGGTGTGGTGTTTCAGGAACCCACCCTGATGCCTTGGGCCACGGTGTCACAAAACGTGTGGTTACCCTTCCGCCTGCGGGGCCAGCCCTATGTTTCCGTGCGCGACGAGGTGCTTGAGGCGCTGAAACTTGTTGGACTTGAAAAGTTCCAGAACGCCTATCCGCGTGAACTGTCGGGCGGTATGAAAATGCGCGTGTCGATTGCGCGGGCGATGGTCACGAAACCGCGCCTGATACTGATGGACGAACCATTTGCCGCGCTGGATGAAATCACCCGCTTCCGGTTGAACAACGACCTTCTGAAGCTGAAAGAGGCGATTGGCTGCACGGTGATCTTCGTGACGCATTCGGTGTTCGAATCCGTCTTTCTGTCTGACCGTATCGTTGTCATGGCCGCCCGGCCCGGCCGCGTCATTCGCGAGGTGACGGTGCCCGCGCCCTATCCGCGTGACGAGGATTTCCGCACATCCGCCGCATATGCAGCGCTGTGCCGCGAGGCATCTGCTGCGCTGCACGAAGCCATAGGAGAGCCGGTATGAGCATGACCGAGACACAGGCCGCAAAACCCGTGGTGAAGGAACGAACAGACGCGGTTGCTCTGGACGCCGAGGATCTGCGCCGCCTGCGGCTACAACGCTTTGACAAGATCGGGCGCTGGCTGTTGCCCTTGGCGGTCCTGATCCTGACGATCATCGGCTGGGACAGGCTGGTCGTCTGGAACAACATTCCCCATTACATCCTGCCCGGTCCCGGCCTTGTCTGGAGCACCTTGCTGCAAGACTGGGCGATGTTGCTGGATGCGCTTCTCGTTACTCTCCAGATCACTATGATGGCGCTCGCGGTTGCGGTGATCGGGGGGGTGGGGCTGGCGGTGCTGTTCACCCAGTCGCGACTGGTCGAGATGTCATTTTATCCCTATGCGGTGATCCTTCAGGTGACCCCCATTGTGGCGATTGCGCCGCTGATTTTCATCTATGTCGACAACCGCACGGCAGGCCTGTTGATGTGTGCATGGCTGGTGGCGTTCTTTCCGGTTCTGTCCAACACGACACTGGGCCTCAAATCAGCTGACCACAACCTGCGCGACCTGTTTCGCATCTATGGCGCGACACGCTGGCAGACGCTGCGCTATCTGCGTCTGCCCTCGGCGCTGCCCTATTTTCTGGGGGGCTTGCGGATTGCAGGCGGGCTGGCCCTGATCGGGGCGGTTGTGGCCGAATATGTGGCCGGCACCGGAGGGATCGGGTCCGGTCTGGCTTTCCGTATTCTTGAGGCGGGTTACCGGTTGAACATTCCGCGCATGTTCGCCGCCTTGTTGCTGATTGCGGTGACAGGGGTTGTGATTTTTGCCGGTCTGTCGTTCCTGAGCCATATGTTGCTGCGTAAATGGCACGAAAGTGCAATCAAACGCGAAACCTGAACGAGGAATTCCATGGACTTCAAGACCTTGCCGCAGGCTACCCGTCTGCGCCTTGAGAACCTGACTGTACCAGCCTGCTTGATCGGGCAGGCGGGCAGTCTGGCACGGATTGATCTTACCATTGCAGATGGCAAGATCGTGGATGGCCCCGCCGATGTGACGGTGGATATGGGCGGCGCCATGGTGTTCCCCGGTTTCACCGATATGCATACCCATCTGGATAAGGGTCATATCTGGCCACGCGCTGCAAATCCTGACGGCAGTTTCATGGGCGCGCTGACCACAGTCAGCGAAGACCGCATGGCCAACTGGAGCGTCGATGATGTGCGCCGCCGTATGGATTTCGCGCTGCGCTGCGCCTATGCCCACGGCACAACGGCAATCCGGACACATCTGGACAGCATCGCGCCACAGGACAGCATTAGCTGGCCGGTGTTCCGCGAGATGCGGGCGGAATGGGCAGGACGTGTCGCGCTGCAAGCCTCTTGTCTTGTCGGGGTGGACAAGGCGGATATGGCGGGTGATTTCCTGCAAACCGCCGATCTTGTTGCTCAAAGTGGCGGTGTGTTGGGCATGGTGACCTATCCTGTACCGGATATCCGCGAGCGTCTGCTGGCCCTCTTCCGCATCGCGTCCGAGCGCGGGCTCGAGGTGGATTTCCATGCCGACGAAACTGGTGATCCTGACGCGGCTACTTTGCGACTGATCGCCGAAACGGTGATCGTGATGAGCGACAACCATCTTGGCCGGTGCCGACAACCACCTTGGCCGGTGGGGCTGAACGGAAGACGGGCTTGCCCGTTTGGAGGGCAGCCCCACCGGCCTGATTGATTTCTGGGATAGGTGCTG
>Ga0163216_101256_pt1 | contig 17845 bp, 12 predicted proteins | sample SynspAceP_FD_167610 | JGI IMG/M metagenome (GOLD analysis project Ga0163216, IMG submission 167610) | Saline lake microbial communities from Ace Lake in Antarctica - Synechococcus sp. Ace-P (Illumina Assembly) | ecosystem: Environmental > Aquatic > Non-marine Saline and Alkaline > Saline ...
CGGCAAGGCAATAAATATCGCTTGGAAATACGCTAAATTTAAGCCGCCTGATTCTTGCATCCAGCGATAAATAGGCAGTTCAGCCAAGCGTCCTGAATGAATACTTGGCAATGTTTTTGTGTCATCAAGCGGCGACAACTGTGTTGCCATAACACGAATAATTCGGCTTTCGAATACGTCTTTCGCACGCAAAGAATAGCCTTTTGTTCGTGCTAACCCTCCTAATGACATAGCGACAATACTATCTCCGCCTAATGCAAAAAAATCATCATCAACAAAGACAGAATCAAGATTTAGCACCTGCTGCACTAACTGACACAACACGATTTCTTGCTCACTTTTAGGTAAAGCACTGTGCTGACGAATCACGACAGGCGCCGGCAAAGCGTTACGATCAATCTTCCCATTGGTGTTGAGTGGAAAACGTTCCAATACGGTTATGGTGGCAGGCACCATATAGGCAGGAAGTTGCTGAGATACCGTGTCCATTAATGTTGCGGACAAGGCTTGAGGGTTCTCTACCTTGACGCTATTCGTGTCAACAAGACAATAAGCGTCCAGACGATGCGTACTACCTTGTTTATTCGCCACCACCACGCTAGCCGTTACGCCTTCTAGTCGATTTAACGAGGCTTCAACCTCTCCGGGCTCAACACGGTGTCCGCGGATTTGTACCTGATGATCGGTACGACCAATATATTCAACATGTCCACCTGCTAGCCACCTTACCAAATCACCTGTTCGATACATTCTTTCACCCAGTTTATAGGGATTGGCAATAAATCGAGTTGACGTTAACGACGTTTGATTAAGGTAACCGTATGCCAGCCCGGGGCCTGACACATACAGCTCACCAGGAACACCAATGGCGACAGGAGAAAGGCTGGAATCCAGAATATAGGATTCAGTGTTGGCGATGGGACGACCAATCACAACCTGCTCAGTGTCTTCAACGCCCGCACCTAAACTATCAATGGTATTTTCAGTCGGACCATAATAGTTTCTGACTTTTAGAGAGGGGTAACAACGTACTTGCTGCCAGAGGCGAGAAGACGCTGCCTCCCCGCCCACATACATTAATTCAGGAAAATGCTGACCAGACTCTATTGCCCCAAGATCCAATAATTGAGATAAGACACTTGGCGGTAAATCGGCGGCATGAATATTATGTTCATTGTAGTAATTCTGTATCAGATCTGGGTCTTTGCAAATATCATCTTCGACAATATGCAAAGTGTGTCCAAAACACAGCCAATACATGAGATCCCAACTGGTATCGAACGAAAATGATGCCGTCAGCATGGCATTAACATTCTGAACCTTAGCCGCTAACGCCTCACCATCACGTTGCCAATGGGAGAAAGCAACATTAACCAAACCTTTATGAGCAATCACAACGCCTTTGGGTCTCCCTGTCGAGCCTGAGGTATACATGATATAAGCAATATCATTCGGTGAAGGTAAGTTTACAATAAGATTGGAAGCGTTTTTTTGATTCAAAGACTGTAAAAATGATAGCGCTTCAATGTTTTGAACCGTCACATAACCACTCTTTTCAAAAGCCTTTTCTGAGTCCGTCAATAACAATTTAGGCGCCGCATCTTCCAGCATCCAATCAATCCGATCTTGCGGGTACCTTGGATCAATTGGCAAATAATGAGCGCCAAGTCCCATCGTTGCCATTAGGGCGTAAATCATTCGTTCGTCTCGCGGCAAAGCAAGACCCACACAATCACCTTTTCCCACCCCGAAGTCGCTCAGCACCTGTGACCATTTCGCAATATTGCCCTGTATTTCAGCAAAACTAATGGGTTGTCCTTTCACAACCAAAGCCGGTGCAGAAGCCAAGCCTTTATCTAGATTTTTGAGACGTTCTAAAGTATAAAACTGCTCAATCAAACTAGAATAACCGCTGTCTACCGTCACGGTTCCTTGTTGCCAATCCGTAATCCTTGATTGCTCCACAGCGCGCAAAACCGAAATATCTGCAATGAAAGCATCGGGCGCAGCAAGGAGTTTTTCAGTGAATTCAACAAAGCGCTCTATGTGAATTTGTAGCGATTCAGCATCGTATTTTTTATCATTACCGACCCACTCAATGTGCAAATCACCTTTATCAAAGTGCATTCCAAAATCAAGATCTTCTACAGGGCCTGCTGCAAGGTGCTCTATTGTTGCGCTGGCATCACCGAATGAAAGGTCGTAGTCAAATAAGCGCAGATTCAATGTCGGTCCATATAACGCCTCGCCTACTCGACTTAAATCACGAGCAATTTGTTCGCCGTTGTATTTTTGATGTTTTCGTATTTTTTTCAGGTCTCGCTTGATGCGCAACGTGAGATCAACAATGGTATCGGTCAATTCCCCCTCAACGATCACCGGAAGCACATTCACCACAGGACCAAGCGTGTTCAACGCGACACTCCCAACGCGCCCCATAAACGGAAAGCCAACCGGCACTCGCCATTGCCCGTTTACTCTAATCAAATAGGCGGATACTAACCCTATTGCCAAATCGGCAACCGTTAACTTTGACGAAGGCGATCTAGTTAAACACGCCTGCAATCGGTCACCACCAATACAGCTGTTTAATCGAATCAAGCGTTGCGAGGCAAAACCATTTTCTATCGTGATTGGGGTAACGCCATTAGATAAGCTCACCACATTAGGCAAGTCAGAGCAGTACGCCTGCCAGAACGCTCTGTCTCGATCATACTTATCTGATGCTTTGTAAGTTTTTTCCTCGTCCACAACATCATCAAAAGAAAGGTATGGTGTTTGAGTCAGCGTTTTTTGCTGAATTAACGACTGATAAATACCCGACACTCTCGCGGTAAACACATTAAAACTAAAACCGTCGAGCATAATATGATGAAAACGTTGATACCAAACCGTCTGCTGATCTGACACCTTAAAGACAATTTGACGAACCAGTGGTGTAGCAGAAGACAGCGACAGTTCAGCCTCTAAATCTTGCTGAATGAGCAAGTCCATGTTTTTTTGAGCATCGGCATCATTTGATAAATCAAACCTCTCAGGAACGGGAACGGGAACGACATCGACGTCACAACATCCTAGAATTTGAATGGGAGCACCATCGTGTTCACGATATACCGCATTAATCGTATCCGATTCTTTAAGCCCAATCTGAATGGCCTCAAGCAAACACGCAGCATCCAAATCGCCACTAATATGCACTTTATGAGCAATGGTGAAGGTATTACGTTGTGATGAAATATGATCGGCCAGCCAGATTCCCATTTGTACATCGGTAAGAGGAACCATGGCGTTATTGGCCAGTACATTTAGGGGCGCAAAACGCGTTGCGGTATTGTTTTCCATATCAGACTTCTTTAAGAACCGTTAGAAAGTGAAGGTAGGCCTTGTGGACGAATATCCGTCCAATTTGTTTCAACATAGTCGAGACAATTGTCACGGCTAGTCGGCCCGAAAACGGGCTGCCAACCTTGTGGCGTCGCCTTAAAAATCGGCCATAAACTGTGCTGTTGCAGTGCATTCACTAAAACGATAAATTTCAGTGATTCATTATCAAATGGATTACTTATTTCATTACTCATGGGTGACTCCTTCGTCAATCTGATGATCCTTAAGCGCTAAGCTGGCATTAAATGCACTAGCCCATTAACCAAACCTGAACGCCATGACATCCAATCATGGCCGCCGTACACTTTCTCGTAATGCGCCAAGCCACTTTTTTGCTTAATGGCGTTATAGGTAACATCGTTGTAGGGATGCATGTCTTTTTCGCCCACTCCAACCGTCATAAATACGTTTAAATGAGCCGCACTAACACGATCATTTAAAATATGATCCGCGACACTATTACGGGGAATATTATTCAGTGGTAAATCATTGGCAGACTCAGTTGCACTAGGTATGCGCATTCGATTTTCTTCCGGCCACCAGAAAGAACCTGAAAGGCTAATAACTTTTGAAAAGTACTCGGGGAATGTAACGCCAGCATACAGGGCAGCCAATCCACCTAAGCTCTGGCCCGCCACTACATAGCCAGAAATAGAGCCATTTGATTGACCAAGTTGGACTTGCACCATCGGCAATAAACGGTCGATCACGGCTTGCCAGAAAGGTCGATAGCAACTCAACTCCTTCCAACGCGTTTTACCATCAATAGAAGGAATCATCAGGTAATGTGCCGGGGCTAATTGCTTTGTATCTGTCAAATGCTGAAGCACCGATAAAGTGCCACTCGCCGCACTCCACTTTTGCCCATCCAGTAAAATAACTAATGGCGCATCGCCTACAGCGGTCGAAAAAAGCCAGCAGTGACGTTGATTACCAAGCTGTGTTTCTTGCCAATCAATCGTTTGAATGCGCTCTGCCGAGGTTATATTTAGCTCTCCTTGCTCCCACTCTTTCCAACCCACTTCCAATGGGGCATGAGGAAGGTGTAAAGGCGAACTCATCCCCCAACCAGACACTAACATCGGTAATTTATTCAAATCATCGTGAATTTGATTTCCAGCAACGTCCATCCACCAGGTACGCTGAGCCTCTCTCGACCCATCGCCAGTTCGCTGAACGAGATCCGGTAACTGGTGCTTTTCAATTGGAATGAAGGAATAACTGCCTCGCCACTGAGAGTCGATTGACAAGGTGCCAAACCAAACATCAGTTCCGCTTACCCTATCTAGGCAAACGGGTGTCCAGCTGTGGTGATCGGTAAGTGAGTTCACATCCAGTAACACACTAGCGATTACGGAGTCTGCTTCTTTTCCCTGTGGGTCTTGCCAAATAAACAACACCAAGCTCGTTTTATCGCTTTCTTTCTTAATGAGTGGCGTACCTTTGGAACGAACCTTTTCCCACCATGTTTCACCACCGACTTGGCAGTGAGGCAGATCGTAATTTTTTAGCAAAACTTCCAATTCAGATTGATCGATCAACACTATTTTCCTTTTAAAAGCACAAAAAGATAAAAACTTAAATTATAGTATTGCTAATCATTCTCATTATCAATAACATTAGCAAGATCTTTACTAAGTTGCCATAAATAAGGAAAAACATGTCTCCCTCTAAAAATTCATCCGCGCGTTTTCCAAGTCGCCTATCTACTGTTGCCGTCGCTGTCATCAGTATTAATGCTGCTTTCATTTCAGCAAATACCTTTGCTGAAAATACAACCAATTTATCCACACTGATCGTTACCGGTGAAAAGATGGATAAAGACATTAAAAACACAACCACCGCAGTCACCATTATTAACGGTGAAGACGTAGCGAAAGGCGATGCAAAAACGGTTAACGATGTCGTATCAAAAGCACCAAACGTAGTCGCTGCAGCATTTGGAACGGTGAATATTCGTGGGATTAATGGTAGCGGTGCAACGACTGGTTATTACGCAACAGTGAGCGGAAGCCGACAGCGCGTAAACACGTCTGTGGATGGCGTAGCGGATGCCTTTACAGGTTATAACTTTAGCGGATCAGGCGTTTGGGATGTCGAACAAATAGAAGTGCTACGTGGCCCACAATCAACCACTCAGGGTGAAAATTCCATTGGTGGTGCGATTTCGGTGAAAACTAACGACCCAACCTTTGATCCTGAAGCAGCGGTACGCCTTGGTTTAGAAACCTATAAAAATGGCAACGTAATGAAAAATTTGGCCGTTATGACTTCAGGCCCAATAACAGATAATTTGGCTTATCGCATTGCCGCTGATGGCACAGATGGAAAAGGCTATCTCAGTTACGATGGTGAAACCAGTGATGTTCCGGTAGACCCAGAAGAGTCAAGTAATCTGAATTTACGAGGTAAATTGCTATGGAAAGCAACGGATGACTTAACGGTCAAAGTAACAGCAAATCACCGCAAAGCGGACGGCAGTTATTTAAATTGGGCAAATTGGAAAAATGGTTCTGGCAATGAAGATGAAACTTTCACGTTAAGTGCTGCAAATTATAACAATACTCGAATCCAAGACTCTAAAGTAAACAACCTATCCACTGAAATAAACTATGTGTTAAGTAATGACTTAACCAGTGTCACAACACTGTCCAGCAATAGCCAAACAAACCGATTTGATCAATACCCACAAGAAGAAACCTACACGTTCGAAGACAAAACAAAAACACTAGAAAGCCGCCTACTGTATACACCCAAGGATTCAGAGCTCAACGGTTTCGTTGGTATCATGGTCGCAGACAGAGATAACACGCTAGATAATGTCGACACTCAAGGCAAAACGGAAGAAACCCGTATAGGTGTATTTGCAGAAGGCGATTATGCTCTAACAGAAAAATTGACCCTGATTGCAGGTGGTCGCTTTCAATACGAAGACCAGAGTCGTTATTACTCAAAAAACGGCACCGTTAATATTAATAAAGACATAACAGATCAATTCTTCTTGCCAAAACTAGGTGCCACCTTCGCAACAACAGATCAAACCACTGTAGGCTTATCGGTACGTAAAGGTTATAACTCTGGCGGAATCGGATACGATGATGGCTGGCGCTCAGGGCAAGGCCAAGTTCAAACAGCTGAAACCTACGATTTTGATGCGGAAACCGTATACGCTTACGAACTTAGTTCAAAAACCTCACTGGATAACGGCTCAACGTTAAATGCCGCTTTATTCTACAATAACTATAATGATTACCAAGCCGTAGCGGACAGCCGCATTAGTAACGTTAATAAAGCACACACCGTGGGTGTCGAGCTTGAAGCCACACAATGGCTAACCGAAAACCTAGAGATTCGACAATCAATTGGCTTCATGAAATCAAAAATTGATGAGAATGATAATTACGAAGGTAATGAACTGTCTAACGCACCAGAATGGAATGCTTCAGTTGGTTTCACTCAATACATCGGCGACAACCTAACAGTTGGCGCAGATGTTACTTATGTTGGGGAATACTACTCAGACCTAGACAATACAGCTGATTACAAAGTTGGAAACTACGCACTACTAGATACTAATATAGATTATGAAATGGGCAACGTCCTAATCAGTGGTTATATCAAAAACCTAACAGATGAAGACATCATCTATGTTATCAACGGTGGTTCACGTGCCTCTGTTGGCCAATCTCGCACTATCGGCCTAAGCGCTACTTACCGTATGTAATATGTGTTAAGCAATCAAACCAAAAAGGCGAATCATGATTGATTCGCCTTTTTTATACTTTTTGCTCAGCCCCGAAATACGCTGACGATCAAGATAAAACCATCACGGCTAACAATATGCCCATGTCATTAAATGTTCGTCTTGTATGACATAACTGCCTCGTAATATAAAACCTGATGGTATTTTCTCACTTAACTGACGCTTTACTTGAAATTCAAAAACGTCGTTACCATCATTTGAAATCAACTCTACATCTAAAAAATCAAAAAACGCTCCAACCACAGGATGCAAAGCCTTATAAATACTTTCTTTGAGCGAAAATAAAAGTAAGATTAAAAGTGGTTTTTCTACTCCTCCCGCTATCAATATTTTAAGTTCAGTCTCTAGGCCTATTAAACAAGCAGCATCAAACTTATCGGCATTAACAAGCGGCTCTAAATCAATGCCAATATATTGAATGCCTCCTTGCGCCTGCGGCAATAACACCGCGACAGCTTGGTTGTCTGTATGAGAAATACTGCCCGTGTATTCATTAGGCCACTGTGGCGAGCCGTCTTCCGCCTTAGGAATATCCTTCGCAAACATATTCAACTGTACCTGAGCATGTCGAACGGCAAGCCGCCCAGCCAAGAAAGTTTCTTGGCGTTTAGTTCGCCACTTACCGTAATCCAAAGGCTTAGTGATAGTCATGTCATAATCAGTCCCAACTAAAGAACCCTCTATAAAGCAAAAATGACTAACATTTACATAACCGGACTCAGATAAAGGTATTTGTGTTTGATAGAAGCGTTTCACTCTCTTTCATCCCTATAAAAAAGCTCGATATGATAATCATACCGAGCTAATTAATTTTCACAAAAAAGGCTATATCTTTAGTGAATATGGCATTAAGCGTTTAATGTGGCGCCGCCATCCGCCACCACATCTTGCATCGTAATATGGTTCGACATAGAAGACGCAAAAAACAAAACGGTTTGCGCGATATCACTGGGCTGAGCAATTTTACCAAGAGGAATACCTAACTTATATTGCTCAGGAAAGCCTTTAATCGTATTTTTCTCTGCTTCATCATTAGTCCACAACAAGCGCTGCATTGGTGTGTCGGTCGAACCAGGACACACCACATTACAACGCACTCCGTATGGGGCCAATTCCAGTCCTGCCGTATGACTTAATGCAGATAAAGCCGCTTTAGACGCACAATAAGCCGCCATATTCTGACGCGGTACTTTAGCGGCATTCGAACTGATGGTGACTATCGCCCCATGCTGCTGTTTTTTAAATCTAGACATGGTGTGTTTGATCATCAAGAAAGCACCACCCGCGTTCACATTAAAACAATGTTTGAAGTCCTCTAAACTGGTTTCCTCAACACTGCCTAAACGCAATATACCCGCACCATTTACCAGTACATCCAACACAGGAAAATCGGCAAGTACTTTCTGTACGGCTTTATTCACCGCCGCCTCATCGCTGATATCCAGCACAACACAATCAAACACATAAGCAATGTCACTGAACACTAAATCAAAGCCGATGACGGTCGCACCTAATTCAGTAAACTGATTGGCAACTTCTAAGCCTATGCCTCTACCGGCACCTGTTACCCAAACCGTTTTGCCTAAAAAATCGAGAGGATTCATCATACCGTCTCTACTCTTATAAGATCGGAAGGTTGCTCCTGAGTCAGCTTAGTTTGGATCAAGTCCCACCATCCATTCAAAGTACTGGCATTGGCTAACTCTTGAAAAGACACATCAAGGCCCTGATTTTTCCACTGAGTCACAAGCGACATAATCTGAATAGAATCTAATCCATAGTCGATAAGCTCTTCATTGGCATCAAACTCTTCAATGTCTTCGTCATCAAGAAAAGCAAAGACCTGCGCTTTTAGTTGTTCGTATTGAAGATTGACACCAGAAACATCCGTCGCGATGAGTACGTCCCTGGTCGATATTACACGCCCCGTTCGCCCCCCCGTAAAAGTAAGTGCTTGCCGATGTTCTGCTTCACTGAAATCCGCCAACGCATCGCCAACCATAAAGGGTTGTATATCACGCATAAATGCATCTGTGGCCGTGATCATACAACCGATATGAGCGTAAATACCGCCTATAATGAGCTGATCTCGACCCCACGACTGCAGGAGTTCTTGTAAATTAGAGCGATGAAAAGCACTGTAACGCCATTTAACTAAAACGGTATCGTCTTCATCTGGAGACAATTCATCGATGACTTTTTGTAATTCAGGAAAATCGTTAAGACCACTGCCCCACATGTCATTTAACAGTGCTCTATCTTCTGGTTTTTGATCTTTAGGTTGTGCCGTATAAACAACCGGTATGCCATTCGCTCGGCAGTAAGCCTTAATGGAAGCAAGATTTTGCTTCAACGCCTTAATCAAGTCAGATTCAGCATCATAGAAACGTAAAAAGTAAGCCTGCATATCATGAATCAAAAATACGGCACGCTTGGGCTCTAATACCCAGTTTACTTTTTGGTTTGGAAAAGTATCCGCAGTTGGCATGGGATAAGAAGAAATAGTGGGAATGCTCATCATCGTCCTTTATCGTTTTAAATCTTGTGTTAAGCGCTGGCGAATCACGTCACGCAACGCCACTTTATTTGGTTTTCCAACGGGTGTTAGCGGTAAGGATTCGATAAATTCGAAGCGATCTGGCACCTTGTAATCCGCCACACCAAAGCTGCGTAAATACTTACGCAGCGCGACACTCTTCATGCCATGAGAGGCAATTTTCGGAACAATAAAAGCACAACTTTTCTCCCCCATCATGGCGTCTGGCATAGAAACAAGTGCACTGTGTACGATCAACTCATGCTTCAGTAAAAGATTTTCAATTTCTTCAGCTGCGATTTTTTCACCACCGCGATTAATTTGGTCTTTATCACGACCCACCACCGTTAAATAACCTTTTTCATTTCGACAAACGAGGTCGCCAGAATGATAAAAACCTTCATCATCAAAGACCTTGGCGTTATGTTCTGGTGCCTTGTAATAACCTCGAATCGTGTATGGCCCGCGAGTAATCAACTCCCCTGCTACATTGGCCGCTACTTCATTACCTTCCTCATCAATGACTTTCACTTCATCAAGAGAACACATGGGGCGACCTTGAGTCGTGACTATAGTGTCTATGTCATCATCCAATCTGGTGTAATTCACCAGCCCTTCTGCCATCCCCAAGATTTGCTGTAACTGGCAACCGAGTAATTCTGGCACTTGTCGCGCTAGGCTTTCACTCAACTTTGCACCACCGACCTGCATTAACGTTAATGAGGTTATTGCCTTTTGATGAAAAGGCGCGGCTTGCAGCCAAAGCGCAAGCGCAGGTGGCACCAAAGCGGCAACCGTGACTCGATGACGCTCAATCAATTCAAAGCAGGTATTGGCATCAGGGCTGGACGCCATTACCACGCGACCTCCCGTATGGAAAACACCAAAGGCACCAGGGGAGCTCATGGGGAAATTGTGGGCGCAAGGCAAAGCGCATAAATACACCGTTGAGGGAGAAAAATGACAGATTTCAGCACTTCGACGCACACTAAAAAAGTAGTCGTTATGGGTTCTAGGAATCAGTTTCGGCGCTCCTGTACTGCCACCGGAAAGTTGGAAAAATGCAACCTCATCCGCTCGGCTTGGCTTGGCATGTAACGGCATATCAGTAGATCGTTCAAGCACACTATCTAACGACTCAGCCCATTCAGATTTGCCGACAATCAATGCGTGTTGCAATGCATCTGATGATTGACACAGCGTTTTAAAAAAAAGAGCATCATGAAATAAAGCATGTCTACTGCTAGCAATTAAAATCCTAGGTTGAATTTGCTTAGCGTACGCACTGAGCTCGTTTTCGTTATGGCTAAATAAAGCATTAACTGGCGCAACTCCCAAACGGATAAGAGCAAAAAACACCACATAAAACTCAGCGATATTAGGCAATTGAACCAATGCTGTGTCACCACACTTCAAACCCAATGTTTGCCAATGAACCGCTAATTTTTTCGACTGGAAACACACGTCACGATAGGTTAATGACCTTTCACCACATACAACCGCAATATTGTCTTGTGGTGCATTATCAATCAGATCCGTTAAAGGCCGATCCGTCCAATAGCCTTTTTTGCGATAAGCTTGCGCAAAAGTTTCTGGCCATGGTGTATAAGCAATTGTCATAGAATACTGTCCTTAATGCCAAACGCATTGATCATGGTGCGCATTTTTGCGCTGGTTTCTAACCACTCACTTTCTGGTGATGAATCGGGCACGACACCCGCACCAGCAAACAATTTCACCTTGTTTCCTGAGACCTCGGCGCAACGTATGGCAATTGCCCACTCCCCATTACCTTGCGCATCGCACCATCCAACTAGACCACTAAAAAAGCCTCTTTGGTGAGGCTCTAACGATTCAATGTGCTGTTTAGCGAGCTGGGTTGGGGTGCCACACATAGCGGGCGTTGGGTGCATGTTTTTGATTAAATCAAAAATCGACGTTGTATTATCAGTCAACAAGGTTGCTTCTATCTCGGTGGATAAATGCCACATAGTGGGCGTTGAAATAAGGCTTGGTTCTGGCTGTATATGTATGCTTTCCACAAGTGGCATCAGCGAAGATCGAATCGATTCAACCACTAATCGATGCTCATACTGGTCTTTCACTGACCTAACAAGCGCTTCTCCCGCTTGCCTGTCATTGTCTGGTTTTTGCAAACGCTTAGCCGAACCTGCGAGTGGGTTTGAGAACACTTTGTTCGCTTGCTTTCTAATCAGCAGCTCTGGACTGGCTCCAATCAGCACACTGCATTCGAGTGGCACACTAAAATGATAAGCATTTGGATTTTGTCCCATTATATTGGCAAGTAGACGAGGAATATCGACCATTTTATCTAGCGTGAGGTCCAGTATTTTGGATAACACGACTTTCTTCAGACGCTCGTTTTTAAACGCTGAAAGTACCTGTTCGATCATCTCTAAAAAAGGCATTTGATTTGGCGTAAAACGCTGCTCTGTCACTTGATGAACAAAATCTTTATCCACAAATGGAGACAAGCCAGTATTAAAAGGCGTCACTCGCTCTGACCACCTTGGGGCAACAAGTTGAGTCGGCTGATCCATATCGAAGGGAATAGCACCAACGATCATAGGATTAGCGATGCCTTTCGCTTTTTCCCGCTCAAACAGTGCTTGTACTTCTTGGTTAAAGCATGGAGAAAGGATAGGTGTCGAAAGGCGCTGGCTAACACCGTTGGCTCGGACTAAATTGAAATTTGAATTGAAAAGAAACAAATCACTTTGTGATTGATCTAACGCCAGAGCACCCGCATAGTCAGGAAACGTAACATCCATAACAACCTCTGTAATGATAACCATTATCGATTATTTAATCGCGCTAATGATAATCACTTGCAATAAGTATGGCCAGCGGTTTTTTTGTAAATTATTCGTAATCCTCTCTTTCCATCAAAAACAATTAAGACCCGTACGCCTCTATACGCTTTTAAGGTCGCGGTTAGAAAACACATCAAATCGCTTTTGCTAACTGCGAATTCAACTACCATCGCGATAAAACAGATAAGAAAAAATTCTTACTTGCATAGTAAGCTTGATGCTTTAAAAGCGACTAGAAAACCGAACTTTATCAGACTCCTTATTATATTCTTTACACTGCATGCAAAAAAAAAGAGCCAATGAGATTTTATCTACATTAGCTCTTTTTTTATTTCGCTGAGAAAGCATTTAAAAAAACATCTTAAACGTTTTTGCTTATTTATTAATCAATAACAACCGCAAATTACAGTTGAAATTCACCCGCTCGTTCAGGTTGATACTCAACACTTATAATAGAAACTGAAAGAACATCGCCGCCTGGACGTGGCCAATCAATCTGGTCACCTTCTTTCATGCCAAGCAACGCACTTCCAATAGGAGCCAATACGGAAATTCTATCTTCACTACCATCTGCATCCTTTGGATACACCAAGGTCTTAGAAAATTCTTTTCCAGAAGAGATCACTTTAAAGATCACCGTTGAGTTCATCGTCACTATATTGCTCGGCATTTCTTTTGGTTCAACAATATCGGCTCGATCTATTTCTTCTTGCAAATCATCCTTATTAGGAAATTGCGAATAGCTTAATGAATCAAGTATTTTTTCAAGCCTCACAGCATCTAATGATGAAATGGTTATTTGTGGTTTTTGCATCATAATCTACCTATTACATTAAAATGGTCTAACTTATTGCTTAAATAGAAAAAAGTCGCAAGCATACTAGTCACTTCCGACTTTTTTCAGGAATTTTATCGTTTAAAAAAACAGTACACAGGAAGAAAAATTTAGTCTAACAAAACCTCCCTTATGTTATTAAGCACAACGATCCTGCTGGCATTATAGAGCAGTAAAATTTGCCTACAACAGATCATCATACCAGCCTCTTATTTTAAAACGACATAATTATTATCTTAGCGCTGTCTTAGTAAACGTAATGCGTTTGCCGTGACCAAGGCAGTAGCGCCAGAGTCTGCCAACACCGCCAACCACAGCCCTGTTAACCCTAATAACGTCGTGACTAAAAACACCGCCTTTAAGCCTAATGCGATGGTAATATTCTGACGAATATTGGCATTGGTAGCGCGAGATAGCCGAATCATTTCCGCCAAACCTTGCAAACGATTATGAGTTAAGGCGGCATCGGCGGTTTCTAATGCGACATCCGTTCCACTTCCCATGGCTATACCAATGCTGGCTGCTTTCATGGCTGGAGCATCGTTTATACCATCACCGACCATGGCTGTGGCTTGCTGTTTATTTAATTCGATGATTGCCGCGACTTTGTCTTCGGGTAATAAATTAGCACGAAAGTCCATGCCCAATTCAGTCGCAATCGCGGCCGCAGATCGAGTGTTATCACCTGTTAACATCACCCCATTAATGCCTAAGGAGCGTAAATCTGCCAATGCTGCTTTCGCATCTTTTCGTAGTGTATCTTGCAGAGCAATCAAACCACGTAATCGACCTTCTTGCAGAACAACGACAACGGTTTTACCTTCTTGCTCTAGAGTCATTATTTTCTGATGAAAAACGTCCTCAAGAATAAGATCTAATTTACTTGGTGCACTTATTTTGATTTTTTTACCCAAAAAAATCCCTTCAACACCAACGCCGGCCAAAGCTTTTCGATTATCGGCGTGAACCAATGAAATACCTTGCTGCTCGGCGTAAGAGACAATGCCTTTGGCCAACGGATGATGTGACCCCATTTCAATGGAAGCCGCTGCTGCCAACAAATCCTTGTCTGTGCCGTTAACACTCAACAGATCCGTCACCGTAGGTTTGCCTTCCGTAAGCGTACCCGTTTTATCAAAGGCAATGGTTTTCACTCGGCCAAGTTGCTCTAAAGCCAACCCACCTTTAATCAAGGCACCTTGACGAGTCGCTGCGGCCAAACCAGATGTAATCGCCGCCGGCGTTGAAATAACAAGCGCGCAAGGACAGCCGATCAATAACAAAGTCAAACCTCGATAAATCCATGTTTCCCAAGGTTGAGCAAACGCCAAAGGCGGAATCAGAATCACCAAAACAGACATCAGCATAATCACGGGGGTGTAGATTCGACTAAATTTGTCTAAGAAACGTTCAAGCGGTGCTCGGCGCTCTTCGGCTTCTTCAATCAAATGCAGAATCCGATCAATGGCATTTTTACCGGGCTGCGAAACGACTTTGAGCCGCACGACACGATCCACCAATAAACTGCCTGCGGGGACTTTTTCGTCACATAGCCGTTCAATAGGAACCGATTCACCCGTCAATGCACTTTCATCAAAGCTGGCAGCCTCAGATAGTAACTGCGCATCTGATGGCAAACGCTCACCCGGCGACACTTCGATTTCATCCCCTGGGCATAAATCAGAGATAGCGACTTTATGACGCACACCATCTTTAATAATTAAAGCGTCTTCTGGCAATAACGCCATCAAAGCGCTTACACCTTGGCGTGCACGATTGGCCGCAAACGACTCCAAACATTCACCGATCATAAAGAGCAACAGCACCATGGCCGCTTCAGCGGTGGCCCCGATGAATAGCGCGCCTAGTGCGGCAACACTCATCAAGGTCTCAATGGAAAAAGGCGAACCACCTCGCATCATCCGCCAAGCTTTACTCATAATGGGTGCTAAACCAACCAAGGTGGTCACAATAAAAGCCGTTTGCCCAAACACTGGGTTTACTTGCCCGACACCCCAACTCAGCAACATCAACGCCGCCAGAGCGACAATCGGACCATACTCACGCAATTGCTGAACAGAGATAAAAGCCGTGCTTTTTGGTGACGGTTTAGCATTAAAAGGCTCTAAGCTAAAACCAATTTTTTTCACTGCGTTATCAATATCATCGAAAATATCTAAGTCAGCTTCAACCATCAATTTTTCAGTTGAAAAAACCACATTAGCGCTAACAACGCCGTCCAAAGAAGAAACCGCACGCTCTATTGAACGTGCGCAACTGGCACAATCCATACCCTTTACACGCCAACTGAATGACTGTTTAGCAGTTGATGAACTTAAACTGTCGCCTTCGTCGTCAGAAGAGCCGCATTGGTTTTCTGGCTGACCGCTGTCATCAGTCGAACAACCCGTTGAAGCATCACCTTGTGTTGAGCAACAAGACTCTTTCGCATCCGATTGACGATGATTAGCATGAGGTTTATCAGTGCCGGAACAATGACACGAAGAATGAGACTGGCAATCAGCGTTATGCTGATGAGGCGTCTTTTTATGAGATGTGTTCTTGTGGGAAGTGCGGTCATGCATAAGTCTCTCCTGCCTTAAACTTGTAACGAATTCATTATTGAAAGAAATTCATAACAAGAGTATAGACCTTGGAGTACAGTCCAAGGTCAAGCAGAAGAAACACATTAATAGCATTTAATGCTATTTGCCTTTTAGCGTTACGCCTTCTACTTCCAGTACGGTTTTTGCTTCGGTACGTTCCATAATTTTCACCAAAGCAGATTGAATAATTTCGTCTTCACGCACATCATTCTGACCAGAAAAACGTTGCTCTTGTGGCTCAGCGCCCTCTTCCAAAACAAAGGTGACAACGACTTCTGTGGCTATTTCTGTTGTTTCACCGAAATAAGAGAAAGATACTTGCGGATAACCCTTAAAGCCCATTTTAACTTTCTTTGCGATACGTTTTTTGGATTTATCTATGTTCATGCTGCCTGCCTAAAGGAAATAATATCGGACGTGTTATGTAAAATAACAAAATATTATTGAATTAAAACACAAAGCAGACCTTCCGAGATAAATTAAACGTTAAATAACTGAGCATTCTCATGAATAGCATTGATAACCTAAAAAACACCTCCTCCTCTCCGAAGACATAAGAGGAAGGAGCAAAGAACAACCCCCACCTTCCGTTCCCCTTAAAGAAAGGGAAAGACACTTAGACACAAAAAAAGAGGCCGAAGCCTCTTTCTTGTCGATCTTAAAAAGATCTAGGATTTATCACCGGAAATCCGACTGCCAACCGCTGTGGTTTGATTTTTGTATTTCGCGTTGTCGCGTTTGTTGTACGGGCGATCCGCGGAGCCTGACATGGTTTCGAAGTTAATTGCGCCGATGGTCATACCTGGACTTAGGGCGATGGGTAGTTTGCCGCCGTTGAGAAATTCCAATACGATGCCGCCGCTCCAACCTGGGTCGATTCGGTGGGCGGTGACGTGAACCATTAAACCAAGGCGCGCTAAAGAAGAACGGCCGTCAAGCCAGCCGACGAGGTAATCAGGCAAGGTGACGGACTCTTTTGTCACGCCGAGCACTAATTCGCCCGGATGGATGAAGAATGGCTTGCCGTCGTCGACGATAATTTCTTCGCTCATCACGGATTCAATCACTTTGCTTAGGTCGGCTTTCGAGCTGCTTAAATCAAGATACGGCGCTGGGTGACCTTGAAAAACGCGAAACGAATTCCCTAATCGCAAGTCAACAGACACACCGCTGATCACGCTGTTATCAGGGCGAGGCTCAATTACGATAGAACCCTCGTCTAGGGCTTTTATAATATCTCGGTCACACAAACGCATTTTTTTTCCTTAGTCGTCACTCATGCCAATGGTCGGCATAGTGAATTGATCGTTTTGATTGGATGCAAGGGTAGCACCAAGCTTGCGCGCAATCGACTGATAAATAGCGGCGGTGTCACTTTCCGGCGCGCTCACTACAATGGGTTTACCTGCATCACTTTGCTCGCGGATCGCTAAGCTTAATGGCAGTTTACCCAATACATTGACGTTATATTCTTTGGCAAGACTCGCGCCGCCTTCGTCACCAAAGATGGCTTCGTGATGCCCACAATTCGAACAAATATGTGTCGACATGTTTTCAACCACGCCCAACACAGGGATTTTCACTTTATTGAACATTTCAATACCGCGACGCGCATCCAGTAAAGCAATGTCTTGTGGTGTGGTAACAATAACCGAACCCGCTACCGGCACTTTTTGCGCCAAAGTAAGCTGAATGTCACCCGTACCCGGTGGCATGTCGATGAACAAATAATCCAAATCATCCCAATCGGTTTGCGTCAAAATTTGCATCAAGGCGCCAGTTACCATTGGGCCACGCCAAGCAACTGGCGTGTCTTTGGTGGTGAGAAAGGCCATCGACATCACTTGAACGCCATAGGCCATTGGGGGCGTGAAGAATTTGTCTTCG
>Ga0163216_101257_pt1 | contig 17831 bp, 13 predicted proteins | sample SynspAceP_FD_167610 | JGI IMG/M metagenome (GOLD analysis project Ga0163216, IMG submission 167610) | Saline lake microbial communities from Ace Lake in Antarctica - Synechococcus sp. Ace-P (Illumina Assembly) | ecosystem: Environmental > Aquatic > Non-marine Saline and Alkaline > Saline ...
AACGCCAACCGCCAATCGCCAACCGCTAATCGCCAACCGCCAATCGCCAACCGCCAATCGCCAACCGCTAATCGCCAACCGCCAATCGCCAACCGCCAACCGCTAAACGCCAATCGCCAACCGCCAATCGCCAAACGCCAATCGCCAAACGCCAAACGCCAATCGCCAACCGCCAATCGCCAACCGCCAATCACTAACCGCATTGCTTGGGGCAGTTGGCGCAGCCGGCGGCGGTTCCGCAGCCGCCGCCGGAGTCAGTGCCGCAGTCGGGGCCGCAACCGTGGGTCATTAACTCGGCCAAGCGGATCGTTTGGACTTGGGTTTCGTACTCGGAGACGACTTCGTTGGTGAGTTCGCGACCGAGGGCGTCGACGGGACCGAGGAAATGCAGGATGAGCGTGTTGCCGTCGAACAATTGATCAACATCGAGCAAGACGGCGTCTGAACCGCCGGCCGCGAGCACGTCTTGGCAACGACGAACGGCGTCGCGCTTGTATCGCTGCAATCGCTCGACGAGCATCCGGTCGTCGGCTGTCAATTGACGAATGATTTGAAGCGTGGTGTTCGATTCGTCCGGCGATGCGACCCCAGCACTGGATTCCCCGAGCACGTCACCGAGTTCCACACCGCGCGGCGTTTGCACGAGCACCTCAGCGCCTCGGTCGAGCACGACGGATGGATCAGAGGTTCGATCACCGAGAGGCGATCCTGCGAGAAAACAATCGCCGGCGAAACCGATTCGAACGAGGTACTGCATCACGACTACGCCAGGATCCGTTCGCGGATCACATCGACCACGTCGTCGATTTTGATGCGAGTTTGTTCGAGCGAATCGCGATCACGAATGGTGACGGTTTTGTCGGTGAGGGAATCGCCATCGACGGTGATGCAGTACGGCGTGCCGGCTTCGTCTTGGCGACGATAGCGACGTCCGACGGCGCCTTTGTCGTCGTAGTAGGTGTTGAAATGTTGTTTCAAACCGGCGTAGATTTCTTGAGCGATTTCGGGCATGCCGTCTTTTTTAACCAGCGGAAAAACGGCGGCTTTGATCGGTGCCAATCGCGGGTGCAGTTTCATCACGGTTCGAGTTTGCATGTTGCCTTTTTCATCGGGCGCCTGGTCTTCGTGGAACCCTTCGCACAAGAACGCGAGTGCGGCCCGGTCGGCGCCGGCGGACGGCTCGACGACGTGCGGGATGAATTTCTCGTTGTTGACCAAATCACGGTAGGAGAGGTCCTTGCCACTGCCTCGGTACTTCGGTTTGCCATCCTCGCCGAGTTCGACGGTCATCGGGTTGGTTGACGGGTCGAGTTTGCCTTCCATGTGGCTGCGGAGATCGAAATCGCCACGGTGGGCGATGCCTTCGAGTTCGCCGTACTCGCCTTCGGGTAGGAACGGGAACGCGTACTCGATGTCGGCGGTCCCGACGCTGTAGTGGGCCAGTTCGGCGGTGTGGTGCTCTCGCATGATGAGCGATTCGCTCGATAATCCGAGGTTCGTGTACCAGGCCATGCGGCGGTCACGCCAATACCGGTACCAGTCGTGGGATTGATCGGGGTGGCAGAAGAACTCGATTTCCATTTGCTCGAATTCACGTGAGCGGAAGGTGAAGTTTCGCGGGGTGATTTCGTTCCGAAAACTCTTGCCGACTTGGCCGATTCCGAACGGGAGGGCGACGCGGGAGCTGTCGACGACATTTTTGAAATTGACAAAGATGCCTTGGGCGGTCTCAGGTCGCAGGAACGTGGTGTCCTCTTCGCCGCCGAGTGCGCCGAGGGTGGTTTTGAACATCAAGTTGAATTCACGCGGCTGAGTCAACGTGCCGAGCGATTTCGCGTCGGGGCCGAGGACGTTGTCGTGGGAGTCGAGTTTGTCGAGCGTGATCGATTCGGTTCCGATCGTTAAATCGCCCGCGTTTTTCGGCCGGAGTTTGAAGAATTTCAGTGCTCGACGTTGGATGTCTTCGTGTTCGTGTTCGATTTCGGCCAGCGTCGCGACGAAGATTTCTTGTTCTTGGTAGGTGACGAACCGGCCCCGGACTTGGTCGTGCCGGTAGCGTTTCTTCGTTTCGCGGCAATCGACCATGAAATCATGAAACAGGTCGTAGTGGCCGCTGTTTTTCCAGACCTGGGGGTGCATGATGATGGTGGAGTCCAGCCCGACCATTTCGAAGGGCGAGGGGGCACCGGCGGGGGTGGTCAATTCGTTGTGGCCGGAGATCATGTCGTGCCACCAGGCGTCCTTCAGGTTGCGTTTGAGTTCGACGCCGAGCGGGCCGTAATCCCAAAAACCCTGCACGCCTCCATAGATTTCGCTGGATTGAAACAAAAAACCGCGTCGTTTGCACAACGACACCAGGGCGTCCATGGATTTCATGCGATTGGTGAGAACGAGGGAAGGGGCAGAAACGCCATTGTCGGCGAATCGGCGAGTTACGCAAGCATCGTAAAAACGGTTTCCGGCACGGTTTCAGTGCGTTGCCGTCCAGTTGGGTGTGCGATGGGTGTGGAGAAAATCCGGTCAGGGCAGTTTGAGCGGATCGTTTTCCGAAACACGATTGAGACAGATGTGCTGCCCGATAGGTAGTTTTATCTCAATCGATTCCTCGTTCGTCCAGATACTCCTCATGAATAATCGCGACGGCATGGATGCCATTTTGTGTTTCATCGCTTTGATCAGCGGTCACCTTTTGATTTGTCCGGCTCCGGTTCACGGACAGGACGCCCGGTTGGCGTCGTGTGGCGGGCCGGGTTGTGGCAGTTCCGTGCATGGGAGCAGCATGTACGGAACTTCCGTGCATGGCGGTTCCATGTTCGGTGGTTCGTCGTATGGCGTTCCTCAAGACGTGGGGTCGTACTCCAGCGTGCTCTACGGCGGTTCGCTCGGCGACCCGTCCGGATTGTACGCGTCAGGATATTCCGGTGGGGGGCACAGCGGGTCGGTCGCAACGCACGCGGGAACGTCCACCTTCGCCCGTTCCGGATTCGGCTTGGGTGCGAGGGGGATGGACGGGTACTCGGGAATGGGCACGTCGGTCTATTCCACGTCGGCACCGTTCGTTGCGAACACCGGGCAACCGTGTGGCAATGATGGCTTCGTCGTCAGTTCCGGCGGCTACAACGCGGGCGGATTCGCCGGTGCAGGTGGCGGTGCGGCCGCGTTCGGCAGTGGTGTCTTCGGCAACTCGGCGGCCGGGTTCTACGGCGGGTTCGAGTTTGCGTGGCTGCGTGCGAGTTTCGGTCAAGACGTCGCGTTGATTATCGACCCGCCGGTCGGCAACACGCTCGAACCGTTTCACTATGAAAACGAGCTGAGCCCGAGGACTTGGATCGGGTGACAATCGTGCCGGGGCAACGGGGTGCGGTTTTCGTATTTCGGGTTCGACGCCGATGCGGGGCCGGTTTCCGTCACGGCGGTGGCGGGGCGAACGCCGATCTATATCAACATCTTTGGCGCCGGCAGTAACCTGACCCGCAACGCCACCGCCGACGTGGGCGAAACCCTCACGACGCGGCACGAATTGAGTCTGCAAGCGTATGACATCGAAGCGACGCAGCAATTCTGTTTCGCGTCGACGCAAGTGATGTTCGGGCTCGGTATCCGGATCGCCGAGATCGATCAATTGCTACGCGGTGACGTGGTCGACGCGGCGGGCGTGGCTCAGGAGGCGGTTTCGAACTCGCTGGATTTCAGGGGCGCCGGACCGACCGCGTCGTTGTGGTTGACGCGTCAAATCATGTGCAGCCGGTTCTCGTTCTATAGCAACCTGCGGGGTAAATTTTTGATCGGAGAAACCGACCAACGGATCTACGAAATGAAAGGTGCGTTCACGACGGAACTCGAAGACCGGGCGATCCACCGGGAAATCATCACGAACATGGAGTGCTCCGTCGGTTTGCAGTTCGGGCAATCGTTGACGCCTCGTTGCGGTGCGTTCATGCGAGTGGGGTACGAGGCTCAGGTGTGGATGGACGCGGGTGGTCCGGTGAACTCGGATTCGACCATTGGGCTCGATGGTGTGGTGTTCGCGCTGGGGTTGGCGTTGTAGGTCGAGTTTTTGAGCCGAGTATGGGTGTGGTTATTCCGCCCGACTCGGAGCGTCGGGATACTCTGGGTGCGGATTTAACGCCCGACTCGGAGCGTCGGGATACTCTGGGTGCGGATTTAACGCCCGACTCGGAGCGTCGGGATACTCTGGGTGCGGATTTAACGCCCGACTCGGAGCGTCGGGATACTCTGGGCGCGGATTTAACGCCCGACTCGGAGCTTCGGGATACTCTGGGTGCGGATTTAACGCCCGACTCGGAGCGTCGGGATACTCTGTTAGGCGAGTCGGTGGAGTCGGCGGGTGATCCACTCGAACGTCAGTACCGAGGCGATCAACCACATTAAAATCGCGTTGCGGCGTTCGCCGAAGGGACGGTCCGGGGTGCCGGCGAGAATCGTGACCTGCGGTTGCGGTTGGATCATTTCGGTGAGCGTTTCCGCAACACCGGCGATGCCGCTGGCGTCGTCGATGGGGAGATACTCGCCGCGAGTCGTCGATGCCAATTGCATCAGTTCACTGTCGGCCCGGCGGGGGCGTTCGAGTTCACTAGTCGGTAATCGTACCTGGACCGATTGACGCAAAATCTGTTCGTCGAGTGCGTCACCGACGGTGAGTTGGATTTCATAACCACCGCTCTTGGTCGCGACAAAGTTGCCGGTGTAGGTTCCGCCTCGCGGCGAATCGGCTGCCGGGGTCAGCCGTAGGTCTTGGATGCGTCCGTCCGGTGAGAGCAGTTTCGCGGTGACGAAGGGTTCGACGAGCGGTTGGAATTGGTCGTCGACGAGCACCGCACGCAACGTCACGGTTTGTCCGACCATGGCCCGGGTCGCATCGACGAGGAGCACGCCTCGGTTGCTGTCCCGGAGCAAACGTCCTTCACTCACCCAACGCACGAGTTTCGTGTAGTAGGTGTCGAAGTATTGATCCCCGGCGGCACGCAACCGCCACATCTCGCCGCTACCTTGGAAGAAAACGCGTCCGGCACCGTAGAACTGGCTGGCCATGAAGATCGGCAGACTGCCGCTGACTTCCGTGGTCGGGTCGGAGAAATACGCGTAGACTTTCGCGCCCGGTTTGGCACTTTTGACGCCGACGTAATCGTAAACGCTGCCGACCTCCTGCCACAATTCGAAACTCTCCTGCGGCGAGTCGGCGACCCACAAGAACTCCGCCGTCGCGGATTCCGGTGTGAATTTCAACGGCCACGCGTTGCTTCCGCCTTGACGACCGCCGCCGAGTAACGGGCCGCGAGTGGAAAGGTTGACCGGGAAGAAACCACCGATCTGACTCGAACGGGCGTCGCTGCGGTTTCCGGAAATTTTCGGATGATAAACCGGCCCGGCGACGAGCACCAAACCGCCGGCCTGTTGCGTTAGAAAACGATCGATCAAATCCAGTGACGCCGAATCGATCGCCGACCAATCCGGATCGAACATCAAGATCGCGTCGTAGTCGAACAACTGCTCGGGGGTTTCCGGGAACGCGGCGAGCACCTCGTCGGCGTCTTGGCTCATGCCGGTGCGACCGGTTTGCAACCACACGTCGAGTTGGACCGAGGCGTCGCGGTAGAGCAGGTTGCGGACGAAGCGATACTCACGGGTCGGCCCGCCGGCGATCGCGAGGACTTTCAATCTCCGAGCGACGACTTCGTATCTTGCCGTTTGCATGTCGTCGGCCCGGTTGCGGTCTTCGGCAGGGGCGACGATTCGGACGGCGAGTTGACGACGTCCGACCGTCTGCGGCTCGATCTCAAAACGAATGCCTGTCAACGTCGCGTCGGGTTCCAACGTCACCCGCTGGGTTTCGAGGACTTGGCCGCCCGGCAAACTCCTGGCCGCTTCGCCGGGGTTGTCTCCGTTACCGGTCGCCGAATTTTCGGCTTCGTCGGGATTGTCCAACGCGTCGATCAGTTCGACGTCGACTTCGAGCGTGGATTTCCCGGTGGCTTGCAACACAGCGGCGACGACGAATTTATCGCCGGGATAAACTCGGCGGGGAGCTTCTAAATCAACAACGCGGACGTTCGTGGGCGGTTGGCTGCTGCCCAACCCGATCGGATACAACGACACCTCATCGCGCCGGGCCATCGCGAGGGCGGAGGACAAGGGCGTGCCGCCGTTGTTTTGGCCGTCGGTGATGAGAACGACACCGGCGAGCGTGGTGGCGTCGTGGTCGACGAGAATCGAACGCAGCGCGTCACCGATCGGACTTTGGGCTTGGTTGGCCGCCAGCATATTTTCCCAATCGATCGCGACGGGTTCGGGAGCGTTGACCGGTTCGTTCGTGTCGGCTGGATTTTGGTTTGGATCCGTCGCTGGATCACCATTGGATGCACCGGAGTCCGATGCACCGGAATCCGATTCACTGGAATCCGACGGGTCGGCGAAACCGATGATCGCGAGCAAGGATTGATCGGTGTTGACCATGTAAACGCCGCCGAGCGAAATGATGCCCGCGACCATCGTGACGGCAGCGACGAGCAATACCCAACCCAACGTTTCCTTTCCAGATTCGCCGGGTTTCGGAATGCCCGTTTTTCCGGACGCGTTCTTCTCATCCGACATTTTCGCCGGTCGCAGTGATTTCGTCGCCCCGAGGACCAACGACAGCACGGTGGCGAGGGCGAACACGGTCAGGCAAAACAGACCGAACAGTGTGAAGGGGCTGCTCGCCGAATCGGTGTCAGTCTCAGCGACGCTGCGTCCGTCTTTACCACCGTCGCTCTCGACGGGCGAGCCGTCTGGTGAAGTCGATGAAATCAGTTTCGGGCCGCTGGCGTCTCCGATCGAGTAGACACTCGTGCGATGCTCGTCGTCAAACGTATCGACGAGTTTGGATTGATCGAGCAGATCGAGTGCGAGTTGGGTTCGGGAGGGAGAATCGGGCGAACCACCGGCGGGCAACGACATCGATTGACTCGTGTCGACCAACACCACGACTTCGCTTTGCCGCGAGATTTGACGTTCGGTACGTCGCACGAGATCAAAGAACAGGAACACGAGGGCGAGCACGGCGGTCAAACGTAAACCGATCAGCGTCCAACGAACGGGGCGTGATAATTCGGCGGCGTCACGTCGATAGTAAAAAACGCACAACGCGAGTGCGGCAACGATCCCGATCAGGACCGCTGCCCAAATCCACCAACCATCGAGCGCCGCGGCGCGGGCAAATTCATAAACGATCATCGGTGTACCTCCACGGAGCTGTCAGTTGTGGCGGCGCTCGCCGGTTTTTGAGTCGTGCTCGCGATCGCCGGTTTGTCTCGACGTCGCCCGCCTCGCGATCGGGGTCGCGTTTTGTTGACCGAGTCGCCGTCGGTGTCGCTGGCCCGGACGTGGGCGGAGGATCGGCCGAGCGTGTTTTTCTCGACTCGGTTGCCGGTGCCGGGTTTGGCGTGATAGGAGGCCCACGCGGCGAGGGCTTGCTCGATCGCGAGCAGCAGCATCAGCAGTCCGAGCAGGATCAACAGGAACGTCGACATGCCGGCCGGCCCGCCGTCGTTTTCCCACGTCCCGCTGGCGATGAACTCGATTCCGAGTCCAGGTAGATCTCGCAAAATCTCAGCGTGGGCGGCGCCAGCGAGATCACTTTCGCCGACCCGCAACACCGAGGCCATCGGCAGCACGGAGGTCTGTCCGTCGGTCGCCGTCCGCTGCCATTCGGCCACGCCGGGCATCAGAAAATCGACGAACCCGGCTTCGTCACGGAGGGAGGCTTGCGTCGGTGAGACGACGAGCACCGGCGATTGATCGTCGGCTTCGAGTTCGATCGACACCCGAGGCGGTTCGTCGGCGGGCGGAAACAGCGTCACGTTCGCGAGGTAGGAATCACCGGGCACAGGAATCTCGGCGGGTTCGTCGATCATGCGTGATGTCGGTGGTGACGCGCCCGAGAACAACATCGCGTTGGTCTGCAATAGGAACACGACGAACGTCGGATCGCCCGGCCAATTGTTCCAGGTTCCATCGAGACCCGTGGTGACGGTGACGACTCGGCCGCGTCCGAGCACGTGCCGGACGGCGACGGGCGTGCCGTCGCCCCGTTCTAGCAGCACGCGAATATCGAGCGGTGAATCATTGGGATCCTGGGAGGGTCGATCTTCCTCGCTGTCATTTTCCTCCGTGTCTTGTTCAGTGTCTTTCTCCGGTGCATCGGTTGGTAACTCGAACATCGCATCTTCCACCGGTGCCCAACTCCGCTGCAAATTGACCAACCCGAACACCCCGTTTCCGGCGCGTGAGATCGGGCCGAGCAGATCGGCGTCTTTGCCGAACACCAACCCGTTTTTTCGGTCCGCGGGCGACTCGTTCTCGTCGTCGCCCAGGAGTGAGTCTTGGAACGTTTCGTTGCCAGCGGTCACGATTCGGTCGAGTTGGAACGGCATCAGGCTGCGTTTTTCGCCGGCGAGGGTGAGGTTGTAGTTGCTGGCGGACACTTTATCGCCCAGGAACCAGGCCAACCCGCCGCCTTCGCGGACAAACGTTTCCAACGTCGCGGCGGATCGGTCGCTGATTTCCGGCACGTCGATCAGGTAAATCGCTCGGTAGCGTTGCAGCGTTTCCAACGTCGCGTCGCGTAACATCGAGGCCGGGCGGATTTCCGGTAACGCCCCGATCCGGACTTGGCTGCCCGGGTCGAGTACCGAGGAAACGTGGTAAGCACCGAGGCCGTCGGTATTGCCGTCGAGAATGAGAACGCGTTGGGCGTCGGCGAGTGGGATCGTGCAGACGCGGGTGTTGTCGATCGCGAGGGTGTCATCGGGCAACCCGACGCGAACCACATGGGTGCCTTGTTGGTCGATGTAGACTTGGAAGGATTTGGTGAGCGTTTGGCCGGCGGGGATCGATTCGATCATGATCGCGGGCAGACTCTGCGCCGTGCCGCTGAGCGAGGCCGTCGGGTCGACAATTTTGACGTCGTCTCCGTAGGTGATCACGCTGGCGGTTAGGGCCACGTTTTTGACTTCCGTCGGCGAGAAGTTTTTCACGGTCACGTTGACCATCACGGGCACACCGGCGACCCACACGTCGGGTTCGGGGACGAGGTCGGTGATGGCGAGATTGCGAGTGCCGACGGCACCGGCGGCAACGACACCGGCGACGTTGCCGGTCTCGACGCAGTCGATCATGCGAATTTCCGCGCCGGCTTTATGAGCTTTCTCCAGCGAGGTGCCGAGCCGCCGGGGCGATTGCCAATCGCGTCGGGCGAAATCACTGATGATGTACAACCGCCGTGAATCGGCTGGGTTGGCCACGAGCAGGTCGCTGGCCAGATCGATTGCGGCGGTCAGGTCGGTCCGCAACGTCGAGGCCCGCGTGCTCATCAATCGTTCGATTTGCCGGGCGTCGTCGGTGACGGTTTGGGCGGCGAGGTCGGCGGCGGCATCGGCGGCGCCGGATTCACTCTCGCGAACGATCGCGGCGCGACTCGCTCGCATCACGGTGAGTTGATGGACGCCGTCGTCGTTGCCCAACCGGCGGACGAGTGCGGCGACGGCGGACAGGGCGCGGTCATACGCGGTGGCGTCACGGGCCGAATCGCCGTCGGTCGCGGTCCCGCCGCCGACCACTTTCTGACGCATCGAGTAACTGTCGTCGAGAACGATGACGTGGTGAGTCGTTTGTCCCCCGATCGCACCGATCAATCCTTTGCCGACGATCAAACCGGCGAGCAAGGCAATCAATAACGCCGCGACGGCGAGCCGAGTCAAGAGCAACAGCAACTGACGCAGCACGATCCAACGTCGTTGCTTGCGATAACTCGCCAGTAGAAAATCCATCGCCGCCCACTGCGTCCGTCGATGACGCAGCATGTTGATCAAGTGAACCAGTAACGGAACACCGATAAAAAGGAAACCGACGGCGAGGGCTGGGTAAAGAAGCACGAGGTGGTTGGGGTTGGGTGGGCGGATGCGATGTAGGGTGGGTCAAGGAGGCTTTGCGACGCCGACCCACCAATGCGATGGTGGGTCGACGCCGAAGCGGCTTGACCCACCCTACTAACTAGCCTCTCTGGCGGGCGGAAAGGAAACGGGCCAGAACCGCGTCGAGCGGGTCGGACGTGCGGACTTGCATGGTGTCGATTTTTAATCGGCCACAGGTTTTTCGGACGGTTTCTAAAAATTCATCGAGGGCCGCGAGGTAACCTTCCCTCAATGCGGCGGGGTTGCAGTTCAAAAACGCAGGCGTTTCGAGCCCTTCGAATCGGGTCGCACCGGAAAAATCGAAATCCCATTCGTCGTCGTGCAAGACATGAAACAAAGCCACGTCATGGCCTTGCTGACGTAACATCCGCAATCCCTCGGTGAGTGATTCGACGCCGAGCAAGTCGGAAATCACACACACTAACCCACCCCTCGGGATCGCCGCAGCGACTTGCCGGGCGACCTTCGGCAGTTCGGTTTTGCCGTCGGTCTCGGACGTGGCGAGGGATTGCAGCATCCGGTTGAGCTGATGTTGGTTGCTGCGTGCCGGGACGCTGTCGCGAATCTCGGTATCGAACGTGAACAACCCGACCGCATCCTTTTGACGCAGGGCGAGATAGGCGAGCGAGGCGGCAATGGAGGCGGCGTACTCGAATTTGTTTTGAGATCCTTCGCCGTATCCCATGCTGCCGCTGCAATCGACGAGCAAATGCAATCGGAGATTGGTTTCCTCCTCGTATTGTTTGATCGTCAACCGGTCTTGGCGTGCGTACACCTTCCAATCGATATGGCGCAGTTCATCACCGGGAACATAAGGCCGGTGTTGAACGAACTCGATCGATTGGCCGAAGTAGGGACTGCGGTGCATCCCGGAGAGGAACCCTTCGACGACACGTCGAGCGGTGAGTTCCAACCGGCGGATGCGGGCAGTAACCTCAGGTCGCAAATATTTTTTGGAATCGGGCATCACGTGACAATTCGTCTTCGGTCGTAGGGGTCGCGTCGATGATTCGCTCGATCACGTCATCGCTCGTGATACCTTCACTCTCGGCGGCGAAATTCACCACCATGCGGTGTCTGAGGACGGGCGGCGCGAGGGCCGCAATGTCCTCGACCTGGACGTGGTGCCGGCCTTGCAACAACGCCCGCGCCTTGCCGCCGAGAATCAGGAACTGAACCGCACGCGGTCCGGCTCCCCAGCCGACGAGATCGTCGACAAAATCAGGCACACCTTCGCCGCCGACTCGCGTTTGACGCACCAGCGACAAGGCATACCGAATCACATGATCGCTCACCGGGACTTGGCGGACGAGGTGTTGCAGCCGCTTGATTTCCTCGCCGGTGAGCACCGTTCCGGCGACCTCCGAGGCCGTTCCCGTCGTCCGGCGGGCGACTTCGAATTCCTCGTCGAAACTCGGGTAGTCGACGAAAATCTTGAACATGAACCGGTCCTGTTGGGCCTCCGGCAGCGGGTAGGTGCCCTCTTGTTCGATCGGGTTTTGCGTGGCGAGCACGAAAAACGGATCGTCAAGCACGTGTCGTTCGCGGCCGGCGGTGACCTGGCGTTCCTGCATCGCTTCGAGCAACGAGGCCTGGGTCTTGGGCGGTGTGCGGTTGATCTCGTCGGCCAAAACGATATTCGCGAACAGCGGTCCGGGCATGAATCGCAGTTCCCGGTGTCCGGTGGCTCGGTCCTCTTCGATGATTTCCGTGCCGGTGACGTCGGCGGGCATCAGGTCGGGGGTGAACTGGATGCGGCTGAAGGAAAGGTCGAGGGTTTTGGCCAGGGTGCTGATCATCAGCGTTTTGGCGAGGCCCGGAACACCTTCGAGGAGCACGTGACCGCGGCTGAAAAGGCAGATCAGGATTTCGTCGATCACGTGTTCTTGGCCGACAATGATCTTGCCGAGTTCGGCGAGCACCCGCTCGCGAGCACTGTGGAGCAACCCCGCATCGGCTTCGCTGACGGGGGCCTGAGCGTGATCAGTGGGCTCGGGTTGGTTCATTCAGACGGTCTCAAAGAGGATAGGATCAAAGAAAGACTGTTGCAGTTTAACGCCAGTGGACACCCTTGTGATGCCCACGCGTGAGATTTCGTGGGTGGCTGGGGGGCAGGGCCGGTCGATGCAATGGATTCGGCGAGGCGGTTTTGAGCGGTACGGTGTTAACGGGCTGTTGGTTTCCACGCCCGACGCGTTCGGTTTGAAGCCCGCGTATCTGAGTTGAACGCGACCAATACGTAGCCTGACTCTCCGAGTCGGGCGTGAAAGAGATAACCATACTCGACTCAGAGAGTCGAGCTACGCAGAACCGCAAGTTCAAGACGCGCAAGCGAGGGAAGTGCCGTGAGCACCCGCTTGCGCGTCGGGCTTGTATTGCACGATCTTCTCGCGGAAACGATGGGATCAACAGGCCTGCCACCTCCTTCCTGCCAATCATTCCGGTCGCACCGGATACGCACCGACCCGGCAATCTCGGCAGACATTTTCGGTCAAGATGACTTGGGTGAGAGCGTCGAGTTTGACGAAGTCCTTAGTGTCGAGACATCAGCCGCACCGGGCTGAACGCCGCGGCGGCAAGACGACGCGTGAAGTGTGTACCTCCCTCCCCCACACCGACGCGACTCGGATTGCCGTCACCCGGCGGCGGCTCCCGTCCTCCGCGCTTCTTCGTGTTCTCCCACAAACCGAGAAGCTGCCAGATGACCTGAGCCGCCGCCAAGACCTGAACGTTGGCCAAGCCACGTTCACTGAACTTCCCATTCGCATGATTCTGACGCCGACGGGCGGATTGAACTTACCTATGACTAATCAACCTACTGAAAAGACGTTTGAGTCGCTGGCCATGCAGCGACTGGAATTCGCCGAGCGAGCCCTGGCCGCCGTCATGGATCCGGCACCGCCGGCGGCCCCCACGCCCGCCGCCGTCCCTAACTTGGCATCGCTATTGCTCGTCGTGTCTGCCCAGAGCACGACGCTCGACGACGGGCGATGGCAGTTCGCGATCGAAACGGCGGCCGGCGATCCGGTGCTCGAAGCCGAGGATTGCGAGCACGGCGATTTGAATCGCTTGACGTTGCTCGCCGCCGTCCGCGGACTCGAAGCGATCGACGGGCCCTCCGGCGTGACCCTGCTCAGTCACAACCGGTACCTGATCCGATCGCTCACCGATTCGTTACCCCGTTGGCGGCGGAGCGATTTTGTCTGGGACCACTTCGGACGCCGCGTCGAGGTGCAACACGCCGATTTGTGGCGGCGGATCGATCACGCGCTCGGCATCCATGCGGTCCAGGCCTGCTTGCTCACCGCTCGTATGGTCAGTCGCCCGGATGCGGTCACCGCGAGCAACAGCCTGTTGATCGATGGCCCGTCATCACGACCGATTTCGAATCAGTTTGACAACGCGAATGCCTCCAACGCGAATGCCAATCCGAAAGGTGATTCGATTCGAATCGAATCCACCCATGCTAGCGATTCGCAATCCATCTCGTCGGCACCGCACTCGGGCAACCGGTTGCGGGATTGGTTGTTGCAATCGGCCGTCGACACGAGCCAACGTGCTCACCGGATCGCGATGATCGGCCAAAACCGCCCATGATTTTTTAGCATTTTTATTTTCGATATTTCAACCCACACCGTCGCACTCACCCGGTCACCATCCGTTTCAGCAAATCACCTTATGAACACGCAACTCACCCTCTCCAGCATCCAATCGCTCATTGACGGGACGGCCGCCGATCCCGCCAGTTTGCTAGGACGCCACTCGGTCGACTATCGTGGTACCCAAGCAACCGCGATTCGGATGTACGAACCGCAAGCCCAATCGATTTGGGTCGTGGATTCGGCCAGCGGCATGAAACGACCAATGCGGTGTCTGCACCCCGAGGGTGTCTTCGAAGTCATTTTTGACAAAACTCCCGAGAGCAACTACCAGGTCGAAATGATTGACAAACAAGGCAAAACGATTCAAACCACCGACCCTTACGCCGTGCCCAGCGTGCTGACAGATTTCGATCGCTATCTCATCGGCGAAGGACGCCACCATCGTTTGTACGAGCGATTCGGTGCCCAACTCCGCACCGTCAACGGCGTCGCGGGCGTGAACTTCGCCGTCTGGGCACCGAACGCCCGGGCAATCCAAATCGTTGGCGATTTCAACGGCTGGGACGGACGCGGGCACGCCGCCCGCCGTTTGCCGCAACTCGGGGCCTGGGAATTGTTCGTCCCCGCTGCCAAAACCGGCCAACGCTATAAATTCCGTATCCAAAGCGAAAACGGACATTGGATGGACAAGTGCGACCCGTGGGCGTTCGCATCGGAACTGCCACCGCTGACCGCGAACATCATCAGCGACATCGGGTCGTACGAGTGGAGCGACAACGAGTGGATGCAAAACCGCAGCGAGTTCGATCCGATGCACGCGCCGATGAACGTGTACGAGGTTCATCTCGGTAGTTGGCAGAAAGGCGCCGGCCGGACCAACGGTTGGCTCGATTACCGCGACCTCGCTCGCCGGTTGAGCGATTATTGTCACCGCATGAATTTCACGCACGTCGAGTTGATGCCTATTAGTGAGCATCCGTACTCCGGTTCGTGGGGATACCAAAGCGTCGGCTACTTCGCCCCGACCAGCCGCCACGGTGGCCCGGAGGATTTCATGTTCTTCGTCGATCACCTGCATCAAAACGGCATCGGTGTGATGATCGATTGGGTCCCCGCCCACTTCCCGAAAGACGATCACGGACTGCGTCAATTCGACGGTTCGGCGTTGTACGAGCACGCCGACCCGCGGCAGGGCGAGCATCCCGATTGGGGAACGATGATCTTCAACTTCGGACGCAACGAAGTCAAAAACTTCCTGATCGCCAACGCGTTGTTCTGGCTCGATAAATATCACATCGACGGACTCCGCGTCGACGCGGTCGCCTCGATGCTGTACCTCGACTACAGCCGCGAGGACGGTGAGTGGATTCCGAACAAGTACGGCGGACGCGAGAACCTCGAGTCGATCGATTTCCTGCGTGAGTTCACCGACGCGGTCCACGAAAACTATCCCGGCGTCGTCACCGCCGCAGAAGAATCCACCGCCTGGCCGGGCGTGTCCAAACCGACCAGCGACGGCGGACTCGGGTTCACCTACAAATGGAACATGGGTTGGATGAACGACACGTTGCGCTACATGAGTAACGAACCGATCCATCGCCAGCACCACCAAAACGAACTCACGTTCAGCCTGATCTACGCCTTCACCGAAAACTTCATGCTGCCGCTGTCGCACGATGAAGTCGTTCACGGCAAGGGATCGCTGATCAGTCAAATGCCCGGCGACATGTGGCAGAAGTTCGCGAACCTGCGTTTGCTCTACAGTTACATGTGGACGCACCCGGGCAAGAAACTGTTGTTCATGGGCGGTGAGTTGGCCCAGTGGAACGAGTGGAACGAAGACGACGGCCCGCAATGGTTGCTGCTCGATTTCGCCACCCATCGCGGCGTGCAACAGTGTGTTTCGGATCTGAACAAATTGGTGATCGAGAACCCAGCCCTGCACCACTTCGATTTCACCAACGAAGGGTTCGAGTGGGTCGATTGCCAGAACGACAAGGACAGCACGTTGGTGTATCTGCGGAAAGGGTTGCCCGACCAAGCCCCGATTCTCGTGTGCAGCAATTTCACGCCGGTCGTTCGTGAGAACTACCCCGTCGGTGTGCCGCAAGGCGGATTCTGGAAAGAGATTTTCAACAGCGACAGCGAAGCCTACGGCGGTTCCAACGTCGGCAACTATCCCGGATGCCCCACTCGCGGGATCGGCCACCATGGCCGACCCGACAGCATTGCGATAACATTGCCGCCACTGGGAACAACGATTTTCCGACTGGAGCAGTAGTGCTCGATAACGCCGAATACGTCGAACAGGCCTACCTTTTCGACCTGTTACGCGAACGAATCGCCGCAGAGACGCCGATGCAAGAATTGCTCGGCCAACTCCGCCATGAACTGCTCGCGACGACGCGATTGCCGATCGCGATCGAATTCATGCTCACCGAGCTGAAACATTCGGGCGTGATGGCCGCGGCGATGAAGACGCTGAGTCATTACTTCTCCTCGTATCAAACGTTCCTAATCCGGGAATCCGAAAGCGAGACCGGACGTTTCACCATCCACTTGGCACTGCAGGTATTGCAAGCCGACGCGAAGCTTCGGGCCGACTACGCGGCGCGGCTCGAGTCGATCGACGAGCAAGGCAACCTCGGTGCGTCGTTCCAAATCGTGCCGCGTCGCGGGGACGCGATGACGATGGAGGCGATGACCCAACGAGCACGCAGTGGTTTCTTTTTCTTTCAGTTTGAAACGTTGGCGCGAAACCGACTCGGTTACGACGCTGGTCTGACCGCAATGAGTGCCGACCCGGTGTTCGATGCGGATTGGTCAAACTGGTTGTTGAATTTGCGAGCGAACGTGGGCTTGGTCGATTTGGCGGATTTGTTGTTTCTCGCCAGTGACGAGTATCGCCGTCGGTTGGTTGCCGAGGGCCACGATCCGGCGGGCAAGGGGCCGTTTTTGTTTGGCGAGAAAGAGGGCCGGATCGCGTTCGCCAATCGCCGCAAGGATCCCGTCTATCTATTCGGCGCGATGCAGCGGCACCTCGGTTACCCACCCGTGCCCCGACCGGTCAAAATCGAAACCGATCGCGACACCATCCCCGCGTTACTAAGACGAGTCGAACGACTCGAATCACGCATTAAACTGATGGAACAAGAACAACGCCAAGAATTCGACTTGAGCAAGTTCTATCAAAAACCAAACGATTAACCCGCCGCACGCCTCCGGTTCGGGGATTGTCGTTCGGCTCTCCGAACCGACAACGCTCCCTCCACTGCCCCGTTAAGATTCGGTTCGAAGAACCGAGCGACAATCATCCTTAGCAGGTCTTGTCAATAAATTGGGTCCAACTGGAATGACTCGGCTTTCATAACCCGGCGCGTTAGCGAGGGATTGAGCGTGAATCCCTCGCGAAAGCGTCGGCTTATGATCGTTGGTTTCGCCGAAACACATCATCAGACCTGCTTAGAACGTGTCGAGGATGAAGTGGTGGCCGCGGTGGAAACGGCGGTTGCTCGGGTAGTAATTGTGCCACTTTTTGTTGTACACCGGGATCCGCATTTCAGTCGGATAGCGGTGGTACAGGCTGTCACTGCTCTTGAAATAATCTTGACCCCAAAAGTTCTGGGGGTAGTAAACGTAAGGGTAGTGATAGAACCGGTTCCAATCCACGTTCGCGGCGGTGCTGCCCCAGGTTTGGCCGAACGCTTGCTGGTTGCCATATCCGGCTCCCGGGCCGCCCATGGCTCCGCCGCCACCCATTCCGGGGGCGGGCATTTGGGCGTCTGCGGTGGACGACATTCCGGCGGCGATCGCGAGGACACCACAAAAGAGAGATAATTTGATGAATCGACGAATCACGTGTGTGTTCCCGTTAGCGACGAGTGCTGGCAAAAGGCTGCCTCCGTTTCATCGGCACAATCGGGGCGATCCGTTGAGTCGTTTCTATCGCGAAAATCGGAAGGGACGGGGCTCTGCCGGCGGTAAGCAGGTCTGGTCAATTGATTCGGTATAACTCGAACGACTCGGTTTTTCAGGTTCATCCGGCGGCAGCGTGCGCCGGAGGTTTTCCAGGCATGACTCCAGTATCCAACGAGATTGGTGCCTGAGTAGGGATGCTGGTCGACTATGTACGCCGGAAGAAACGCAGTCGAGCTCGAATGGCGTGGACTTAGGGCTGATCTCGCGTGAAACAATTTTGGGCTAGCGGAAAACGGCACCCCTGCCGCATTGTGGTTTTTTACGACAAAAATCTCAACGC
>Ga0163216_101260_pt1 | contig 17756 bp, 14 predicted proteins | sample SynspAceP_FD_167610 | JGI IMG/M metagenome (GOLD analysis project Ga0163216, IMG submission 167610) | Saline lake microbial communities from Ace Lake in Antarctica - Synechococcus sp. Ace-P (Illumina Assembly) | ecosystem: Environmental > Aquatic > Non-marine Saline and Alkaline > Saline ...
GTTCTGGTAAATCTGCACGTATCAAAGAGAAATTGGCAAAACGTTAATTTTTCTGTTCTAAAAAAAGGCGACGCGAGTCGCCTTTTTTTATGGAACTAACCCCTTTATGTATGGCCTAATAGTAAACAATTCCCTATTTACTTGAGGTGTCCAGTGTCAATTCTTTCCCGTTTTGTGTTTTTATGTGTTTTCCCTGCTCTTTTTTCTAATGTTCTTTGGGCTGATGAAGCTCAAATCCTCTCCTCTTTAAAAAAAGCCCTTCCACAATATGATGTCGGAAGTGTTAAATTTCACCAAGCATCAGGGTTGTATGTTGTTGAGATGAATGATGGTCCGACACTCCACGTTACGTCGGATGGCCGTTATTTTGTCGCAGGAGATTTGTATAAAATTAATGGTGTGCGATTAGAAAATGAAACCGAAAAAGCGAAACTTGCTAAGGTTGAAGCGCTACCAGAGTCTCAAATGATTATATATAAAGCGAAAGATGAGAAGACCCATATTACTGTTTTTACGGATGTAGATTGTGGCTACTGTCGAATGCTGCATAATGATGTTCCTGCATTAAATGAGATAGGAATCACCGTGCGTTACGTGGCTTTTCCTAGAGCGGGTGTTGGTTCAGCTGCTTATAATAAAATGGTGAACATCTGGTGTTCTGATGATCCTAAATCTTGGCTAACAAAAGTGAAGTTAGGGCAAGAAATACCAGAAAATAAATGTGCCAATCCTATCGCTGATCAATTTAATTTGGGTCGGGTAGTGGGAGTGCGTGGTACGCCGTCTATTGTTTTACCCAACGGTACGCTGTTACCGGGTTATTTGCCTGTAGATAAGTTGGCAAAAGAGGTTGGGTTATAGTCTTATCGTAAAATATTCCGTTAAACATGAGGCTTCTTCATTCTTTTCTACGTTGGGTTTGAATGATACTGGCGTTATAATAAATCAGTTTTTCAGTTAACTAAGTGATCTATAAAAATTTAATTATCTCTGTGGGGTATTGTTTTGAAACCGGTAAAAGTCGGAATTTGTGGGCTGGGGACTGTGGGGTCCGGCAGTTTTAGCATTCTTCGTAATAATGCAGAAGAGATCACACGCCGTGTTGGTCGCAGTATTGTTATTGAACAGATCGGTGCTCGTCGTGACAATGACACGTGCGACACTTCCGGGGTGGACGTTACCCGCGACATTTTTGATGTGGTTAATAATCCAGAGATAGACATTGTCCTTGAGCTCATCGGCGGAACAACCGTTGCGAAAGAGCTTGTGCTTACCGCGATTGAAAATGGCAAGCATGTTGTAACGGCCAATAAGGCTTTAATTGCTGAACACGGTAATGAAATTTTCGCAAGAGCCCAAGAGAAGGGCGTTATTGTTGCCTTCGAGGCGGCTGTAGCGGGTGGTATCCCAATTATTAAGTTGATACGTGAAGGCCTGTCTGCCAATAGAATTGATTGGTTAGCAGGTATTATCAATGGTACTGGTAATTTCATTCTGTCTGAGATGAGTGAAAAGAATCGTAATTTTGATGATGTGTTAGCAGAGGCGCAAGCGCTTGGCTACGCTGAAGCAGATCCGACGTTTGATATTGAAGGTATTGATGCCGCGCATAAGTTGACTATTTTGGCGTCCATTGCTTTTGGTATTCCATTACAGTTTGAAAAAACCTATACAGAAGGCATCAGTCGCATTACATCGGAAGATGTCGCGTTTGCAAGTGAGCTTGGGTATGCGATTAAACATTTGGGCATCGCGCGCCGTTCAAAAATGGGCATTGAGTTGCGAGTTCATCCGACCTTAATCTCCCGCAAGCAGCTTCTAGCCAATGTAAATGGCGTCATGAATGCGATTATGGTTCAAGGTGATGTGGTTGGCCCGACATTAACGTATGGCGCTGGCGCTGGGGCATTACCAACAGGGTCTTCTGTTATCGCGGATGTGATTGATGTTGCTCGTACATTAACGGCGGATCCAACCAATCGTGTTCCTCATTTGGCTTTCCAAGCAGACGCTTTATCCAACGTGCAGATTTTGCCAGTAGAAGAAATTGAATGTGGTTTCTTCCTTAATATGACGATCAAAGATCGCGCTGGTGTGTTGGCTAATATTACGCAAATTCTGTCAATGAATGATATTAGTATTGAGTCTCTTATTCAGCGAGAACGTGAGGGAAGTGAGTTAGTGCCCTTGGTTGTGATGACTCACGATGTAAAAGAACGCAACATGAATGCGGCGATTGCAGCGATTGAAGCTTTGCCGGACGTTGCGGGAACGGTGCAACGAATCCGCGTCGAAAACTTGGCGTAAGAGAGAGCAAAATATGAAGTACATTTCTACTCGTGGTAAAGCCCCTGCGCTTTCTTTTGGCGATGTGTTGTTGGCTGGTTTGGCGAATGATGGTGGCTTGTATGTGCCGGAAACCTTGCCACATTACAGCAAAGAAGAAATAGCATCATGGGCGAGCCTTAGTTATCAATCATTGGCTTTTAAGATTATGTGGCCTTTTGTTGAAGGCGATATTCCTGCTGATGCGTTTAAGAAAATGATCGATGACGCTTACGCTAGCTTCAACCATTCTTCTATCGCACCGATGGTTCAAGTCGGTAATAATGAATGGATACTTGAGTTATTTCGTGGTCCAACACTGGCGTTTAAAGACTTTGCATTGCAGCTATTAGGCCGTTTGATGGACTATGTTCTGTCTGAGCGCAAAGAAAAGCTTGTGATTCTTGGTGCAACGTCAGGAGACACCGGATCGGCTGCTATTGAAGGTTGCCGTCACTCTGAGCACCTTAATATTTTTATTTTGCATCCATATCAGCGTGTATCAGAAGTGCAGCGTCGTCAAATGACCACGGTGATCGACGATAATGTGTTTAACATTGCCGTCAAAGGTAACTTTGATGATTGCCAAGGTATGGTGAAATCCAGCTTTGCTGATCAGTCTTTCTTGAAAGGCGCCAAGCTGGGTGCGGTTAACTCGATTAATTGGGCGCGTATTATGGCTCAGATTGTTTATTATTTTTCGTCTGCTTTGTCGGTTGGCGCGCCTCATCGTAAGGTGTCTTTCTCGGTTCCAACGGGGAATTTCGGTGATATCTTTGCCGGATATTTGGCGAAGAAAATGGGCTTGCCAATTGATCAACTCGTGGTAGCAACAAACAAGAACGATATCTTACATCGTGTGATTAGCCAGAACGACATGAGTCGTCAGTCTTTGAATGTGACATTATCACCAAGCATGGACATTATGGTATCGAGCAACTTCGAACGCCTATTGTTCGATGCTCATGGTCGTGATGGCGCCAAGATTGATGATTTGATGGCGCGCTTTAATAAAGGCGATGTTTCTCTTGATGATCAAGCATGGTCGTTCGTGAAAGAGAACTTTGATAGCTATAAAGTAGACGATGAAAAAACGTGTGACGTGATTGCGGATGTTTTTGCTAAAACTCAGTACTTGCTTGATCCTCATACGGCAATTGGTCTTGAGGCCGCTCGTCATTGTTGGAAAGATAAATCAGTTCCAATGATTACATTGGCCACTGCGCATCCAGTTAAGTTTCCTGAAGCTGTTGAAAAAGCAGGTTGTGAAGCGCCGGTGTTGCCTGAACACATGGCCGATCTTTTCGAACGAAAAGAGCTCTACACTGTGCTTGATAATAGCCTGAGTGACGTTCAAGCTTTTGTAACGCAAAAAATATAACTTACGATCTAGCTAGGAACTATCTAGCAACAGTAACAACGGCCAATCAACGATTGGCCGTTTCTTTCCTCTTTTACATGCCTCTCATATGAATCTCATTTTATTAGATCTAAAAAACACGCTAGATTCTGGCCAGTATGCGCTAAGTGCTCGACAGCAAACTCATATTTCGAAAGTGATTAAAGCAGAACAAGGTGATGTGCTGCGAGTGGGGATATTGAATGGAAAGATAGGCGAGGGTGTGTATGAGCCACCAAAAGACGATCAGCTTGGGTATATCCATTCTGTTTCTCTGTCTCTTCCTGCGCCTCAACCGTTACCCATGATTTTAGTAATGGCTTTGCCTAGACCCAACATGCTAAAGCGAACCTTGCAGAACATTGCCGCAATGGGGGTAAAGGAATTGTATTTAATTCATTCTGCGAAGGTGGAAAAAAGTTATTGGCAGAGCCCTGTGTTGCAAACTGAGTCTATTCAACAGTGTTTGCTTGAAGGGCTTGAACAGGCAAAAGACACCATCATGCCAACATGGTCTTTGATACCAAGATTTCGCCCCTTTGTTGAAGATCAGTTGCCGGCGTTGTTGATGGGCAAAGTGGGTTTGTTAGCCCACCCTTACTTAGCTAAACGTTGCCCCATCGATATACAAAAACCGTGTGTTCTTGCGCTTGGGCCGGAAGGCGGGTGGAATGAATTTGAAGTGGATAAGTGGCACGAAGCTGGTATGGAATCTGTTCATTTGGGCGATCGTATTTTAAAAGTAGAAACAGTTGTCCCTGTATTGTTGTCGCGTCTCTATCCAATTTAGCGTTAAATGTATGAAATGTTGTTATTTGTAACGGGATGGCATTAGAGAAGGAGCTCTTTTAGACTTTGGTGTAGGATTATCCTATTCGTAAAGTAACGACTTGATTGTGCTGGGTCGGAGAGCGTTGATGGCGAAAAACGTAGATCGTATTAAAAAAAATAAAATAAAAGATAAGACGAAATCTACTTGGCTTACATTTTTCTATGTTGGTGAAAACGAAGGTGTGTTCTCTGAGGATGCTCGTCGAGTTTTTATTATTAATCTTTTTGCGACTGTCGGTGTTCTTTTTACGCTTCCTTTAGGCCTTTCTTCATTGTATGGGGGAAAGACTGTCCTCGGTGTTGTGCTGATTTTTTTCGCTTTCTTGTATTCGATGAATCATGTTTATTTGCGATACACTCACAATCATTCCGTGTCTGGTAGTTTTGTTATTTATCCTTTGTATATCTTGATGGTTTATCTCATTTATACAGGGGGTGTGCATGGCACAGGGCATGTTTGGATTTATTGTCTTCCCGCTGTGGCTTTATTCTTACATGGCCTGAAACGAGGTCTCATAGAGCTGGGCGTTTTTACCTTAGTGCTAGTGATTGTGATGTTTTTCATGGACAGTCATTTTGTCGAATCTGCTTACCACCCCACGTTAAAGTCCAGAATCCTATTTTCATTTTTGGTTATTATTTTTCTTTCTGCCATTTATGAATATTCGATGTCTCGTTCTAATCAAGAGTTAAAAGAGGCGTCGGCAAAGCTTAAGTTAGTCGCTTATACGGATGCATTAACCGAGCTCCTGAATCGTAGGGGGATGATGCAACGTTTAGAAGATACGACTTATACCAGCTACCACCTATTATTGGCGGATGTAGATTTTTTTAAGCGTATAAATGATGAATATGGGCATGATGTTGGTGATTACGCCTTAGCTAAGTTGGGCAAGATTATTCAACAGCCGCTTCCAAAGGGCGGCTTGGCCTCTCGTTGGGGAGGGGACGAGTTTTTAGTTGCTGTGTGCGATTGCACGCAGCTTGATGCTTTTAACTTGGCTGAGTCCATTCGACAGCAAGTAGAAGAGTATGAGTTCGAATATTTGGATCAAAAGTTTCGTATGACGCTGAGTTTTGGTGTGGCCACGATGAATGAATCTACGTCATTAAGAGAAACAATCACTCTCGCCGATAATCGTTTGTATAGTGCGAAACGCGCAGGCAGAAATCAGACTCGATGGCGTTAAATGACTATCCGATGATTTTTAGTGCAGCGCCAATAAAACGGTCTCCTCCTCAGCTACAGTAATGGGCGCATTGGTCTTACCAGCTTGTCGTAGTTTCAAACCCTAAAAAATGGATCAACCCACTGCCGATAGCACCTTCCACATATATGTACCTGAAAATAGCCACAGCTCCTGGTGCAAGGTGGCGATCCTGCTGCATAGTCTTGATTATTGCTGCGTTATTGCCTCTTTGAGTTGTACTCGCACGAGACTCGTCGTTTTCATGATACTCTTTTCCTATTTATCACTATTTTGGTTGTTGAGATTTTTATGCGTATTGAACGTCGTCCGGTTCCGGCTGAACAAAATGACTTTCCTAATAGTATGTCTGCAACTTTGCAGCGAGTCTTTATGGCGCGTGATGTAATGACCGTGGCTCAACTCGATTACCGACTGCCGCATTTATTAAGGCCGGATTCGTTATTTGATTTAAAAACAGCGGCAAGTATTTTAGCCGATGCCATTGAGGCTGGGCAGAAGATTCTGATTGTTGGGGATTTTGATGCTGATGGCGCGACGAGCACCAGTCTTGGTATTCTTGCTTTGGAGGCGATGGGGGCGATTTCGCCAGACTATTTGGTACCAAATCGGTTTGAATTTGGTTATGGACTGACGCCAGAAATTGTCGAGGTGGCGAAAGAAAGAGAGCCGGCGGTACTGGTGACGGTCGATAATGGCATTGCCAGCATTGATGGCGTATTAGCCGCAAAGTCTTATGGTATGAAAGTGGTGGTAACCGATCATCATTTGCCCGGTGATAGCTTGCCAATGGCCGATGCCATTGTGAATCCGAATCATCCCAAGTGTGGTTTTCCAAGTAAAAATTTAGCGGGTGTTGGCGTTATATTTTATGTGATGTCAGCACTTCGCGCAGAATTAAAACATCGAAATTGGTTCATTGAACAGCATCTTCCTGAGCCAAAAATGGCGGACTATTTGGATTTGGTCGCTTTGGGAACCGTCGCCGATGTGGTGCCTTTGGATGCCAACAACCGAATTTTGGTACAGCAAGGCATTAAGCGTATACAAGCAGGCTTGGCACGACCTGGTATCTTGGCATTATTAGAAGTGGGGCATCGAGATCACACTCAGTTAAAAGCATCTGATCTGGGTTTTGTTGTTGGGCCAAGATTGAACGCGGCGGGTCGCCTTGATGACATGTCGGTTGGCATAGAATGTTTGTTGGCGGTGCATCCACATCAAGCGCGCCAATACGCTCAGCAGCTCGATCAGTTTAACCGTGAGCGTAAAGTGATCGAATCGGATATGAAAGAGCAGGCCGAATTAGTATTGGTTTCTTTATTAGATGACGAACAAGACATACCCAATGGTATGTGCTTTTACGATGCCGATTGGCATCAGGGCGTCATTGGGATTTTGGCTTCTCGAATGAAAGACAAGTGTCATCGCCCGGTGATTGCGTTTGCTCGAGTGGGTGAAAATGAGTTGAAAGGGTCGGCTCGCTCCATTGCTGGGGTGCATATTCGTGATGCATTAGACCTATTGGCGAAACGTTATCCGCAACTACTGAGTAAGTTTGGCGGTCATGCTATGGCGGCAGGTATGTCGATTAAAGAATCTCATTATGAAGCATTTCGTTTGGCATTTGATGCGATCATTACTGAATGGGTAACGCCTGAGCAACTAGAAGCGACGCTTATGACGGATGGTCCTCTAGCCCCGGAAGACTTTAGTTTGAGTTTTGCGGAGCAAGTTAGATTGTCTGGACCTTGGGGGCAGATGTTTCCTGAGCCTTGTTTTGATGGTGTATTTGATATCTTGCAGCAGCGCATTGTTGGCGAAAAACATCTCAAGTTAATGGTGCGTGAACCACGCAGTGGTCTTTTATTGGACGCGATCAGTTTTTTTGTGGATTTGGATAAATGGCCTAATGACAAGTCGACGCAGGCACGTCTGGTTTATAAGCTGGATATCAATGAGTTTCGAGGCCAACGCAATCTACAGTTGTTAGTGGACTATTTAGAGCCTGCTTAACGCAAACACCAAGATTGGGGTTTTGCCGAACAAATTGGGTTTGGCACTGCGTATCGGATCAAAAGTTGAGGTATAATGCGCCTCCCTCATACATCACTCTATTTTTACTGGAGCTCATTCATGACAGCACTGGTTCTTGACGGCAAACTTTGTGCCAAAGAAACTGAAAACCGCTTACAAGCTCAAGTCGCCGAGCTTAAAGAACGTACCGGTTGCACCCCAATTCTAGCGACTATTTTAGTGGGTGCTGATCCAGCATCAGCCACTTATGTGAAAATGAAAGGCAACGCTTGTCGTCGAGTAGGCATGGACTCTATGGCAATCGAATTGCCAGAAACCACAACGACGGATCAGCTTCTAGAAAAAATCAACGAATTGAATAATAATCCAGATGTGCACGGTATTTTGTTGCAACATCCGGTGCCAGCACAAGTTGACGAACGTCTTTGTTTTGATGCGATTGCGGCTCATAAAGACGTTGATGGTGTTACTTGTCTTGGCTTTGGTCGTATGGCGATGCAAGAGCCGGCTTACGGCGCGGCGACGCCTGCTGGTATCATGCGTTTGCTTGAAGCCTATGATGTAAATTTAGAAGGTAAACACGTTGTGGTGGTTGGTCGTAGCCCGATTTTGGGTAAACCAATGGCAATGATGATGTTGAACGCCAACGCTACCGTGACTGTTTGCCATTCTCGTACGCAAAATTTGTCTGAGTTTGTCAAACAAGCCGACGTCATTATTGGGGCGGTGGGCAAACCTGAGTTCATCAAAGCGGAATGGATCAAAGACGGCGCGGTTGTGATTGATGCGGGTTATCATCCTGGTGGCGTCGGTGATATTGAACTTGCGCCTTTAGCCAACCGCGTTGCAGCTTATACACCCGTTCCAGGCGGTGTTGGCCCAATGACAATTAATACACTGATTTTGCAAACGCTAGAGTCTGGCCTTAAACAACTAGGCTAATGGGCTTGAAAGGTCTGTACTGCTGCCCCATATTATTGATATAGAGTCAAAAAATGGGACAGAAAGGCCGCGCCATTAGGTGCGGCTTATTTTTTTACGAATTGAACAGAAATAGGCAGACATTATATGTCCACAGAAATGTTAAAAGATGCGTTGGACTTCGATTTGATCGCCGATGTTTTTGTTACAGAATCCATTACCGCTTCGCCGTCAGAATTACACGGTCAATTGTGTGGCTACCTAGCTTCTGGTGTGACCTTGCCGTTGGAAGATTGGCTGACGATGGTGGTTGAGTTTTGTGATATTGAAGGATGGAAAGAAGACGCTAGCCGTGTGATTATCGTTGAGCTTTATACCGCGACATTGACTTTGCTTCAGAATGGCGAGTTTGCGCTGGTGCCAAGTATTTCAGATGAAGACGCGGATTTATGTGAAAGAGGCGTGACCTTATCGCAATGGGCACATGGTTTTTTAGCCGGCTATGGCTTGTCTGGGCAAAAAAACACCCTGTCGGATGAAACCAAACAAATCCTTCGCGACTTTGCCAATATATCAGCTATGCAAGCTGAAATGCGTGCACTTGAAGACAGCAATGACAATGAAGCAGACTTAACTGAATTGGTTGAATACGTGAGATTGTCAGCGATGATGATGTACACAGAACATCATGCTATCAATCCTGATGTGGATCATACCAAGAAGAATTCATTACATTAAAGCGAGACCTTTTATGAAAATCGAAACTCAAACTTATCAGGCGCGCCGTGAACGTTTGATGCAATCCTTACCTGAAAACAGTGTGGTTGTGGTACGTACCGGTGAGTTGTCGACTCGTAATAATGATTGCGAGTATGAGTTTCGTCCTCATAGCAGTTTTTTCTATTTAACAGGGTTTCCAGAGCCAAGTGCGTATGCCTTGATTCATGGGCGTGGCGATATGACCTTAGTTACTTTGCCAAAAGACCCTGAGAAGGAGCAATGGGATGGCTTTCGTTTCGGTATAGAAGGCGCAATAGCGAATTTTGGTGCAAATGACGCAATGGCATTGGATGAGTTAGACAGTGTCGCTTTTGCTGCATTGGATGGCGCATCACATGTTGCTTATTTATTTGATGATTCCACTTTAAGAGAAAAAATCGCTACTTGGCGCAGTGCCGTTGCGGCTCGCGCTAGAATGGGCGCGGTGGCACCGACGAATTTTATCGATTTAGCGCCTGTGGTCGCTGAAATGCGTTTGCGAAAAGACGCTGAAGAAATCACCATTATGGAAGCGGCCGCACAAATTAGTGTTGAAGCTCATAAACAGGCGATGCGTACAGTTCGTCCTGGAATGAATGAGTATCAGCTCGAAGCTGAGCTTAATTATGTCTTTATGAAGTCCGGCGTGCGACAACCTGCGTATAACAACATAGTGGCTTCTGGTAGCAATGCTTGTGTGCTGCATTACATCAAAAATGATGAAATCATTGAAGAGGGTGATCTTATTTTGATCGATGCTGGCGCGGAATTGGGCTGTTACGCCGCCGACATTACACGTACTTTTCCTGCGAGTGGCAAATTCAGCGAACCCCAAGCGGCGTTGTATCAAGTGGTTTTGGATGCGTACCATGCCGGTATGGAAAAGCTTACCGTGGGAACCCCTTATGAAGATTGTCACAATGCAGCGGTACGAACGTTAACCGAAGGTCTGGTCACTCATGGTTTATTAATGGGAGATGTTGATCAGCTGATCGAGAGCAAGGCATATCGAGATTTCTACATGCACAATACAGGGCATTGGTTAGGGCTTGACGTTCATGATTGCGGTGCTTATAAAATTTCAGGTGAGTCGCGTTTACTTGAGGAAGGCATGGTGTTGACCATTGAACCGGGATTGTATGTTTCTGCGGATAATCAATCGGTTGATGAAAAATGGCGGGGTATCGGGATTCGAATTGAAGACGATGTGCAAATTCGTGCAGATGGCCCTTATGTATTAACGCATGGCCTACCAAAAGAAATTAAAGAGATTGAAGCTTTAATGGCTGAGAATCGTTAATCAAAAACGCGAAGCGTTGGAGTAAGGTTAGATGGCTAAGTCGTACGATCTGATTATAGTTGGTGCCGGTATGGTGGGCGCTCTGTCGGCGATATTGTTGGCTAAATCTTCGTTACGAATTGCGCTTGTGGATAAACATGATGGTGACTATCGTTTGTCTATCCCACCCGCTTACGACTCGAGAGTCAGTGCTATTTCCAGTCAGTCAAAAACCTTGCTTGAAACGGCCGGCGTATGGCAAGACATTCCCCTAGACCGCATAGCACCTTATGACAATATGGTTGTTTGGGACGGCCTTGGTGACGGCCATATTGATTTTAATGCTGAAACAACGGCGATGCCTGAACTAGGGTATTTGGTTGAAAATACGGTTTTAAATCAAAAGCTAATGTCAAAAATCCTAGATATTAAAAACATCGACCTTTATTTGAGTGATACGTTAGATTCTCATGAGCTAAGTGAATCTGGTGTTAGGGCAGAGCTGTCTTCGGGTCACGTATTAGAAGCTCAAGCAATAGTGGCTGCTGATGGCGCTATGTCCAAACTTCGTACAGAGAATGCGTTTGCTACAGTCGAGTGGGATTATGGCCATAATGCCATAGTGGCGACCATAGAAATTGATAAATCACATCAAAACACCGCGTGGCAAAGTTTTGGCGAAGAAGGGATTTTAGCCTTCCTTCCGTTGCCCTGTGTAGATCAAAAGCATTTTGTGTCCATCGTTTGGTCTGTACCACCCAAAGAAGCTGAAGCATTGATGGCGCTAGAGGTTGACGCCTTTTGTCGTCGTTTGCACTACGCTATTGATAAGCGATTTGATGTCTTGAGGGTGACGCAAGCACGTCAATCGATCCCATTGCGACAGCGTCATGCCAAAGAGTATGTGAAGCCAGGTATGGTTTTGATTGGCGACGCCGCCCATACGATCCATCCTTTAGCAGGGCAGGGGGCAAACCTAGGTTTTTCTGATGTTAAAGAGTTGGTGGCAGTATTAAGCAAGGCACATCGTCGAGGAGAATGTTTGGGCGCCAGTCACGTGCTAAGACGTTACCAGCGAGCTAGAATGCTAGATAACATTGCCATGTCGGTAGGGATGGAGGCTTTCAAACGTTTATTTTCGACACAGCAGCCAGTGTTTGTTCAGCTTAGAAATATGGGAATGAAACGTTTCAATCACAATGTCGCGTTAAAGAAGAAATTGATTGCTCGAGCGGCAGGGCTAGCTTCTTTTTCTTGATATGTTCTTATTATCTACGTGATTTATAATGGCAATATGCCACGCTTTTTCAATACACTACGTATCTCCTATTGCAAAAAACGATTGCTGTCATACTCTGCATAGCTAGATACTCCACTAAACACTGTACAAGGCGGAATGGAATGCAAGTCCAAGATCTTCTAAAGCAAACGGATAAACTCCCCAATGTTCCGGACGTTGTCCGCGAACTGATTCAGCTTCTTAACGATTCAAATGCAAAGTATTCGGATATTGCTGAAAGGGTTTCTCACGATCAGACGATTTCGTTAAAAGTGTTACGAGTGGTGAATTCTGCTTATTTTGGCCTGTCTAGAAAAATATCTTCTATCGATGAAGCGACGGTTTTATTGGGTATCGATAAACTGAAAACCTTGGTGATCGCTTCTGGTTTTTCAAATTCCGTGACCAATGTTGAAGGTATTAAGCTCTCTGAGTTTTGGGCTGATTCTTTTCGTGTTGCTGAGTTGGCGCAATGGATAGCAAGGCGAACGCCTTTGGTTGAAGAGAGTGAAGCGTTCACGGTGGGGATTGTTCATAATATAGGGCGTGTGCTTTTACATCTTACTGAACCTGAAATTGCGAAAGAGGTCCAAGCTTTGGTTGCAGGCCGTAAAGCAGGCAGAGTTAAGGCAGAAGAAGATTTGCTTGGTTTTACATCGCAGGATGCAGGGAAAGCGTTAATGGATTTATGGAAGTTTCCAGTAGAGCTTGGCAATGCAGTGCAGCGCCATAAACGACCGTTTATTGATGATAAACCACAGCCGTTGGCGTGTGTTTTAAATTTGGCTTGTTATTTGAACGCCTGTATTCGTAATGATCGTGATTACGACTTAGTTAGAGAAGGTTTTCCAATGGCTGTAGCAAAAGCAGCGGGTTTACCAGGAGGCATTGTTTACGAGTTAGACGATGCCTTGATGATCGGAGATGAGCTGAACCAATTGCTTAATTAGCATTGGTAGATTGGCTCTTTTTTTGGTCTGGTTTTGTTGGCAAAGTGAATGAATCAGTCCGCTATATCCCCTAATTTTTCTTAGTATATTAATGTGGTTCATTGATCGCTTGAATAAATGATAATCGCTAGTGTTTAGTATTGTGTTGTGCTAATTTCTTGTCTCATTTTTTCTGGCCCTTTTTTCTTCGTCTTTGATGCATGGAAGTGTCTGAGATACGTAGAGAATGTTTTAAAATTGTGGAAGGTGAGTACGACAATGAAATCACATAAAATAACTCATATTACAGAGCGTAAGCTTTTTTTCAAAAGGGCTGGACTAATCACTCTGGCATCATCTTTACTTATTTCTACTGGTTTGCAGGCGAAAGGAGAGGTTAATATTTACTCTGCTAGAAAGGAGTCTCTTATTGCGCCAGTACTGGATACTTTCTCGAAAGAAAATGATGTTGTTGTTAACTTGATAACCGGTTCAGCCGATGCGTTATTGAGTCGTTTGAAAGCCGAAGGCGATGCCAGTCCTGCCGATATGTTTATTACAGTTGATGCGGGCCGTTTACACCGTGCAAAGGCCGCTGGTGTGTTGCGATCTATTAATAACACGGTTTTAAACACAAACATTCCAAGTCATTTACGCGACAGTGATGGCTACTGGTTTGGTTTATCTCAACGTGCTCGTGTTATTTTTTATAACCCTAAAAAAGTATCTCCGGAAGACCTGTCTAGCTACGAAGATCTCGCCAATTCAAAGTGGAAAGGGCGTATTTGTGTCCGATCTTCTGCCAATATCTATAACCAATCTTTAGTTGCGTCTATGTTAGAAGCGGATGGTCGTGAGAAAACTCAGGCTTGGATTAAAGGCTTAGTATCTAATTTAGCTCGTCCACCTTTTGGTGGTGATATTGATTTACTGAAAGCCGTTTCAGCCGGTGTTTGTGACCTGACATTGGCAAACACTTATTATTACGGCCGCTTAGGACAGAGCGATAGCGCGGATGAGCGAGCGGTGTATAACAACGTGAAATTATTCTGGCCAAATCAAGGCGAAGGTGAGCGCGGCGCTCATGTGAACGTTAGTGGTGCTGGTATTACCGCCGCGGCAACGAATATTGAAAACGCGACGTTACTGCTTGAATTTTTAACCAATCATGCGTCTCAAGAATGGTATGCGCATGTAAATAATGAATACCCTGTTGTAAAAGGCGTTGGAGCACCAGAAATGTTGGAGCCATTTGGGACTTTTCGAGCGGATACCATTTCGTTAAGTCAACTGGGTGAAAATAACCGTGAAGCGGTTGAGCTTATGGACATCGCCGGTTGGAAGTGACTTTTACCTAACATTGGCTCTATAAAACGAGCTTTCTGAAATTGGCTCTTTGAAGTGAGCTCTTTGATAGGATTTTTAATAGTTAATGGCTGATTCAGCTCATTTGAGTGTCGCAAGTAAACCTAAATTTAATGGGTTAAAAATGGCGGCAATGCTTATTGCCGCCATTTTGGCTCTGCCCATATTGGTTGTATTCGTCAATGTCCTGATCGGTGATGGTGAAGTGTGGCGACACCTTTACGATACCGTGCTGATTGAGTACATTTCGAATTCACTGTTACTCATGTTGGGTGTGGGAATTGGTGTGCTGGTCATTGGGGTTCCGTGTGCTTGGTTAACCAGTATGTGCGATTTTCCAGGGCGTTCATTTTTGTCTTGGGCGCTACTTCTGCCGATGGCCGTGCCAGCTTACATTATTGCTTATACATACACTGGCGTACTGGATTTTGCAGGACCGGTGCAAACCTTTATTCGAGATGTCACTGGATGGCGTTACGGCGAATATTGGTTCTTTGAAATACGTTCGCTTGGAGGCGCCACGGTGATGCTCACCTTGGTTCTCTATCCCTATGTTTATTTAATGAGTCGGGCTGCTTTTTTAGAGCAATCTGAAAATACCTTAGAAGTCAGCCGTACATTGGGTTACTCAGGACGTGCTGTCTTTTTTAAGCTTGCTCTGCCATTGGCGCGCCCTGCTATTGTGACCGGTCTTACTTTGGCGCTTATGGAGACATTAGCGGATTACGGGACGGTACAGTATTTTAGTGTAAATACCTTTACGACAGGAATTTTGCGTACTTTTTACGGTTTTGGTGACGTCGCTGCCGCATCACAGTTAGCGGGTGTGTTGTTGATGTTTGTGGCCATGCTGATTTTACTAGAACGATATTCACGACACCGTATTCGCTATCATGCTTCTGGGCTGAAAAAGGCGAGTAATCGACGAATGACCTTAAAAGGTAGTCGTGGGATTTTGGCCAGTGCTTTTTGTCTGCTGCCTATTCTTGTAGGCTTCATTACCCCTGTCAGTGTATTGGCATATTGGGCTATTTTTAAAGCAGAACGGCCAGGTGGGAACTTTATTCAGCTGGCTTGGAATTCCTTTTATCTTGCCGCCATTGCATCAATGATTGTGGTGAGCTTGGCATTGGTACTCAGTTACGCCATTCGTTTGAATAATAGTCGTAGTGTAAGGGCATCGGTTGGTATTGCGGGCTTAGGCTATGCTTTGCCCGGTACGATTATTGCCATTGGTACTATTGTTCCTTTGGCTTGGTTGGATCATAGAGTTATTGATTTTATAAAGCATTACACGGGTGAAAATGTCGGTTTGATTTTCTCAGGCTCTTTGTTTGCGCTCTTGTTTGCTTACACCGTTCGTTTTATGGCTGTTTCCCTTGGTGCAGTGCAAAACGGCCTTGGTAAAATCAAACCCAGTATGGACATGGCTGGACGCTCGCTTGGTTTATCACCTGCTAGAGTATTAAAAAACATCCATATACCGCTGCTTAAGGGCTCGGTACTCACAGCATTGTTAATTGTGTTTGTTGATGTTTTAAAAGAATTGCCAGCAACCTTGGTATTGCGTCCATTTAACTTTAATACGCTGGCGGTAAGAGCATTTGAACTGGCTTCGGACGAAAGACTTGTTGATGCGGCGCCGGCATCGTTAATGATAGTGCTGGTAGGCTTAGTGCCCGTAATTTTACTGAGTCGTTCCATTTCTTCACGCACTGGTTACTCTCAATAACGGGGATTTTAAATAGTGAGCACTCGAAATAGGATTCTATATGGCCTCGTTACCTCTTCATAAAACGTTGAAAGAAATGAAACTGACGAATGTATCGGTTGGTTATGATGGTGGCGTGGTAGTCAAAAATGCAACTTTTCAGTTGTTGGAAGGACAGATTGGTTGTTTGTTAGGACCAAGCGGCTGTGGTAAGTCTACTTTGCTGCGTGCTATTGCTGGTTTTGAGTCTTTAATGACGGGAGAAATAATGATCGATGATCGAATTATTTCCAGTCCTTCGTTTAGGGTTAATCCAGAAGATCGTCATATTGGTATGGTGTTTCAAGACATCGCCTTGTTTCCGCATCTGACCATTGCACAGAATATTGCTTTTGGTCTGTCATCTTGGTCAAAAGAAAGCGCGCAGGAACGTGTGGCTTATTTATTAGAATTGGTTGGTTTGGCGGGCTTTGAATCACGTTATCCCCACTCTCTTTCAGGTGGTCAACAACAACGAGTTGCTCTAGCAAGAGCGATTGCGCCCAAACCAAAGCTGCTGTTAATGGACGAACCCTTTTCTGGCCTTGATGCAAAGTTAAGAGAAGAGTTGGTGCCGGATATTCGAGACATCTTGCAGAATGAAAAAATGAGCGCGCTCTTGGTGACGCACGATCAAATGGAAGCGTTTGCCATGGCGGATCAAGTATCAGTGATGGATACCGGCGAGATTCATCAAACTGGGTCTCCGTATCAAATTTACCACCGTCCAGAAACACGGTTTGTTGCGAGCTTTATTGGTCACGGAGATTTTTTATCCGCCACCGTATGCGGGCCAGATTGCGTGCACTCTGACCTAGGTAATATTCGCGGCGACCTAGATCATGGGTTCGCGGATAATGCGCTAGTGGACTTATTGGTTCGTCCCGATGATATTCTGCACGACGATGATAGTGCGTTCGTCGGTGTGATTGTGAGTAAGTGGTTTCGTGGTTCGCACTTTCTATATCGAGTCAAACTGTCTTCTGGCAAAGTGGTTTATTGTTTTGCTTCTTCCCATCATAATCATGCTTTAGGGCAGAAAATTGGATTGAGTGTTCATTTAGATCACTTGGTGCTTTTTCCGCGTTAGTAAGCGTCTGCGAATTGATAGTATTTAGATAACACTTGTCTTTTTAAAGGCAAGTGATTTCTGTTGTGTAACTTTCCTTAATCAATGGCAATTGATTCTAGAGTCTCTATAATAGCGTTTTTTAAAAATATACTGGGTGAAAACTTTGAGTGTTATTCGACTAAAGGGTCAGGCTGATCGCCGTCTTCGAGCTGGGCATCAATGGATCTACAGCAATGAGGTGGATACCTCGGCGACGCCATTAAAGCAATTTACTCCAGGGGATCAGGTTGTTGTCGAAACAGCACAAGGAAAACCTCTTGGTATTGCCATGATAAACCCCAATACATTAATTTGTGGACGGCTGATTAGTCGTAGCACTGATACTGTATTGAATAAATCTACCTTGGCTCATCGCCTTAACATTGCGTTGTCATTACGTGAAATGACGTATCCTGCGCCGTATTATCGTCTTGTCTTTGGTGACTCTGATGGATTGTCCGGCTTGGTAGTGGATCGTTTTGCAGACATTCTTGTCGTTCAAATTTCGACGGCAGGCATGGAGCGCGTTAAAAACGAAATCATTGAAGCTTTGCAAGATGTTG
>Ga0163216_101262_pt1 | contig 17720 bp, 13 predicted proteins | sample SynspAceP_FD_167610 | JGI IMG/M metagenome (GOLD analysis project Ga0163216, IMG submission 167610) | Saline lake microbial communities from Ace Lake in Antarctica - Synechococcus sp. Ace-P (Illumina Assembly) | ecosystem: Environmental > Aquatic > Non-marine Saline and Alkaline > Saline ...
TAAAAAGTAGCGCTGCTCATACCGTGCTCGCGACAAAGCTCTGGAATAGGTAAGCCAGCTTCGGCTTGTTTTAAAATAGCCATTATTTGGCTGTCTGAATATCGTGATGTTTTCATGCAGAATCTCCCGCGTAAAGTGTACGAGAATTTTCTACTTTTGACTTCAGTTATTTTTCGGGGGGATTACCATATGTGCTCACTTAAGATGAGAACATATGCCATTTATAACAGTTTTTCCAGTGCTCAATATAATTAAATTCAATATTGCTGGGGCTACTTAAATGATTCATAGCCATTTACTCAGTGAATTCACTACAAGAAGTTTTTGTTTTCTGAAGATATTACTATCACAATAAAAATCGCAGCATAGCATTCCCAAAAAATCACTAAATAGCTAACGTTATACTTTAAATAGTGTTGATTTTGTTCGATGAAATAAGGTATCTTTAAGACCTAAGATAGTTGATCTATTGATATATATATGGTTTTTGGTATTGGCTTGTCAAAGACGGGGACATCAAGTTTAGCTGAAGCCTTGAAAGTTTTAGGTTATAAAGTAAAACACTACCCTCTTGATTCTACCGAATGGACTGGACCAAAGAAAATACAGGCAGTTTTGCCAGTTTTAAATTCACTCAATAGACTGCTAGGGAAAGAATTTTTTTCATATAGAGAAACTCTATATAATAATTACGAAAATCGTTTTAATCTCAGCTACTTTGAGAATTACGATGCTGCATGCGATCTTCCACTAGCTTTGTATTATAAAGAACTTCACGAGTATTATCCGGAAGCAAAATTTATTTTGACGACGCGTGATTTAAATCAGTGGCTTCAAAGTGCAGAGAAACATTTTACAGTAGGTGTTCGTTCTATATTTCAACATAATAGAAATCGTTTGAGGTTAGATATATACGGTTCAATTGAATTCGATAGAAGTAAGTTTGAGACTGCCTATAATAATCATATTAACGATGTAAGAGAATTTTTCAAAGATAAAGATAACTATTTGGAATTGGACATCTGTAGTGGCGATGGATACCAGAAGCTATGTCCGTTCTTGGAACGAGAAATAATCGCAGACTCTTTCCCTTTAGCAAACATTGCTGCAATTTAAATTAAAGTAATCGTTTAGGAACTCATAAACCCTCTCTGTCATGCTGGTTTAGCGAAGGAAGTGTTGGCAAAAAGAAAAGAGGTATATAAAAAAGCTAAAGCGAGACATCCAGAACGATGGAGTGGACAGACCCGCCACTGGTATCTGGTCGACAAAGTGCACTTAAATCATGCCCGAGATAGGGTTAAAATTGAAGGTGTAAAATAGGTTAATCACGATAACTAGTTTGACAAACACCGTTGACGCGCTATACCAGTGTTTAGGATAAGAGAAAATTCTATTTTTTACCTCTATTAGTTTGTGGGAGGATTACCTTACCAAGTGACCCGTTTTAGCGTTGTCTATTTTTTGTGCGTTTTCTTTATTTCCAGCTGACGCAGCAAGCTTTAATTCCTTTTCGAAGACAAACCGTTTAGCTAAATTTAACATAAGGATAAAATAAAACGCTTCAAATATAATCATATCTAAAAATAACGCAGCAATAAAATAGGCAATTAAGGCACTGGCACAACTTTTATCGACAAAATCTAGAATCGGATACTTTTCAATTTTATTCTTCTTACAGTATTGAAAATTCTTATAGTTAAACCAGAACATTGATAGAAAAAGTAAACCAACAGGCAAACCTGTGTTCGCTGAAAAATTAATAAATGTATTGTGAGCAACGTGAGTCGATTCGCCTGGGTATAATTGCGTTGAAGCCATTTGGAAACGTTCAGGGCCCGCGCCTAACAACGGAAATTCTAGGATTAGTTTCTTCCCTACCATCCAAGATACGAGTCGAGGATTAAGAGGTTCTTCTGTTTGCTGTCTGGCTCTATCAGCAGTTTCGCTTGTCCTGGACAGTAAAATCCCACCTTGGGTGAGAGCAGCTAAAACAAAACCACCTAAAATGAACTTCTTAAATAATCCTACATGTTTAAATTTCAAAGTACTAAACCCATTAGCTTTATGTGCTCCAAGCATTCTTAATGCCGCAAAAGTAGTCACAGCCAAGGCAATCATTGCTCCTCTGGAACCAAACAAAAATGTTGAGTGCCACAAAAGAGGAATCAATCCCAAACAGAATAATTTCAGTACTTTGTTCTCTACATAAAAATAGCCAATGAGCAAAAATGGCATACCCATTATTAGCAATGCAGAAAGTGCATTTTGATCACCGATACTCGTGCCAATTGGACTATTTAATCGGCCATTAGTAAACATATCCCATCGACCAGTAAAATACATATCATTAGACCAATAAACGTAATAAACGGTTATGAATGCGAACATTATGCTAAAATTTTTGAAAGCTTTTTCATACATTGCTTGATTGCTTAGAATTCCCAAACCAACAAAATAGAGTATGACTATGGTGTCCATTGCACTTAAAACAACTTCAGATTTAACTCCTGAGAAGTAATTAGGAAAAGGACTCATTGCATTTGATACATGCATTAATACCCACATTGCGACCAAAGCTAAGTTTTGTTTCGATTTATAAATTGCGAAATCGACTTGCCCCGAAATCATCGATTTAATGAGCGCTAGTATACTGGCAATTGCTAATATTTTTGATACTGAAATTGAAAATTCAGGAAATGTCCATGGCCATAAAAATTGTGGTTGCATTATACCATTTAAATAGTAAAACAGCAGTGGAACCCAGGGATTGAGAAACAAAGATAAAATTGCATATAAAAGTAATAAATAAACGGTGATTTTTAACAAAACAGGAACTCTATATTTATATTAAAACAATTTGGCCACACACAAATAGTGAGGGATTGAGAGGTTAACAAATTCGTACTCCTAACATTAGTCATAATACAATTATCTGCATTGTTTAGCGATTGTGATTCGAGGAAAAGTACCCCTCATTACTTTGTATTTAGTCTAGCCATTCAAATCATTTGATGTAATATTTTCGTTTAGTCAAAAAAACGCACTAATCAAACAGCAGAAAAAGTGGATACTTAGTGGTTATTCGAAGTAATCAAATTGACGCTGACCATTTACCCATTGCGAATTTAACAATTTTTTATACGTTACGGACTCCAACTAAAATTGGTAGTTTGAATGTTCCTGTTCCCTGTAATATCCAAAATTTCAACTTTCAAAATGTAATTTCTATTTTCTACCAGTGTAGGCAAATTAAAGGTAATCGCATCTCGATTTGATCTATTAAATCGACTAATATTTCGTAAAGTCATAGAACCGTCACGAGAAGAGAAAGCACTCACCAAACTATTCCAATTCGAGCCAGATTTAGTATCAGCAAAACCTATAATTGCTGCATTTTTCAGTGTTTTCCCCGTAAGATTTGATGAATATTAATTATGGGTAAGTGGTAATCATCCGTATATCTTCAGCCATCGTCGATGGTGATAATAAATAAACTAGCGCTCTCCAAATATTCAATACTGTTACAGATCATTACCAAATACTTATCGAAAAATAAATAGCTTTGCCCCTAAATCATATTCCAATGGTATGAATAGCAACAAATTCTGAATTACGGGTGAATCGTATTTATTTTGCATCGAAATACTTTTGAATATTTTCTTCACAGCACAATTCATGACTTCTAAACCAATCGTCATCAGCATATACTTTCCACTTATCTAGAGTTGGTGATTTAAAAACATGACTATAATTTTTTGGATCTAAGCTCCAATCTAATGCAGTAAATATTTTCTGAACCTCTTGGTTAGGTGATGTTGCAAGCGATTCATAATCAACGGATAGATCAGCGTACTTTTTTCCAAACAAAAAAGATAGCTTCCATATATAATAAAATCGTCGATATGGATGCGGAGTTTCATCGCTGTTTAAGAAAGGAAAAAGCACACTTAAATCACGGCACCAACTATTTAAATAAAAATTATCAACATATGTAAATTCAACATCTCTTTTATTCATTAATTTTTTGTCTGCTAAGAATGAAAGCCACTGATCTCTTGGATGTCGGTACAAGTGAATAATCTTTGCATTCGGAAAATTATGTTTAATCCAATCTAATCTAAAATCGATTCTATTGAATTGGAGTACTGGAATTCCACTTGTGGAGTTTATGATTGATTCAATAAACTTCAGCATATTAGGGTTCCATGATTCCTTATCCATGCATAAATTATAACGAATCCAATCTTCATTATAAAGTTCTGCCGACTTATCCAACCCGTCATATTCGGCCCAGTAATCATCAACTCCAATATGCGTTTTATCAACACTTCCCTCCCTTTTTTGTGTAGAAAACCATTGACGTTCGTTAAAAGGCTCATAAAAAGCAGTACAACCGTCGATCTGTCTAAATAAATTCCACAAAACTGTAGAGCCAGATCTAAACCGACCGGTTACAAAGACGATGTCTGAGCGAAATCGAGCGCCACTTTCTTGTATTTCACCAACTGAAGTATAAGGATTTGATTGATTCTCTAACCGAGGCACATTGATGCTAGCATCACGAACTAAATCGTTGATTAACGATTTTATTTTATTTTGTTGCAAAAGCTTCGAAAAAACAGTAATCGCTAATCGTTTTAAATTCTTCTTCATTCAATAAAACTCACTCTCATTTTTTCATTAATCTTATAGTCTTTAATTGCCTCAAAAATGATAAACATAATGCGCAAAGTAGTAAAGTATTTCTGAGAACACATTTGTTACGATCTCTAAATCAAATAATCTGCGCTTAGAATGAGTAATAGCTATTGTAAAAAGCTACACTTGGTTCTGTTATCCTAGTTTACGAGAAAGACTGTTAATTAAAGACATAATCAATCTGGCGAGTAGAGAAGATATAAACTGCCACTCAGAGAATCGACTCAAAAACACTATAAATAATATGAAAAAGCAAATATAAAAAGTAATAAAAAAACAAATTGAAAAAATTATAAAATTTATAATAAGATAGGTAGAGAAATCAGGAATAAATGAAACTGTAAATATTGCAAATACGCAAGCAATAGTAATCGAGGAAATCCCTAAAAATAACTTTAAAGTAGTTATAACGTCGGTATATTTTAGAGAAACATAAATTAAAAATCCAAGACAAAGAAACTGTTCCATTCCAACTCTTAAATACGTAAATAGAAGCAGATCACCCAAACCGACCAAAAACAATACACTATATATAAGTATAAAAGTTCCAATTTCATAAAACAGTATATGTTTTGGTTTGTTGTGTATAATTATTGTTCTACAACAATGCCTATGTATTGTTGCGGCTGGAATTAATAAACCAAACGCAGCAAGCAGTTGTGAATAATCAACCCAATTATTCCCTAGTAAAAGTAGCGTCGCGCTTTCATGAAAATATAATAAAAACGCAGCAATAGGCGCTGCTATTAATAAAGCCAGAAGTAAAGACGCACTGAAGACATTGTAAAAGTTTTGCCCCTCGGCAGCAGCTTTTCTCATTTCTACCAAAAACGTTTCGGTCATTGGAACAATCAAGTGTGAGCTAGGAATAAATGCAATATATTTCATAGTATGGTACGACCCTAAATCGGCTTTACCAAATACTGAAGAGACCAAAAAGGTGTCCAATTGAGTTCTAAAGTAGCCCAAAATCGCCTGAGGAATCATCCATCCTGAAAAAGCCCACTGCTTCTTAGCATTGGTTAGTTCAAAACTAGGTCTATATGAGTGAATAACATAATATCCAACTAGATTAGCTAAAGCACCAGTTGCTAGGCCCGCTACTAGTGCCCAATAACTTTTAAAATAAACAGCAATTACAACTGCCGAAGTCACTGCAAATAATTTGCCTACGATACTTACTTTTACAATACTACCGAATTCTTGATTTCTTCTTAAAAAGATAATACCGGGATTCTGCCAAGCTTGCGCAAAGAAAATGAGCGATAAAATTGTGATTAAACTCTTTAATCTTGGATCATCATAATAATCCGCAATGTAAAATGAAGCGCCATAGATAGCGAGACAAAGCACAGCTCTAATTATTATGTTGATTGTCCAAGAAGTATTTACTTCAGCATCATTTATACTCTCAGCTCTTAAAAGATACTGTGTAGCACCCGTGTCTGAAAGCACTTGGAAAAAACCGACTGTAAGCATCGCAATCGCTACAATTCCGAAGTCTTCAGGTAACAATACCCGAGCAAGTATGACTGTGCTGACCAAGCCGACCGCTTTATTCAGAAAGGATTCACCGACTAAAAGTACACTGCCCAAAACTCCTCTCTTTAAATTGCTCATTTATAATAAGGCATTCCTGTTATACTTGTTAAAAACATGTCAAGCTGACTTTAAAAACAGTATTCACCTATAAAAACGTGTATATTGTTGATTCATATGGGTTTCTAAAAAATAAGTTATGAACCTTTCTTGCCCTGCTCTTCCCATAGCTTCAGTTTTGTCAGTCTCATTAATTATTTGTAATAAAGCATGTGAAAAAGCATTCAAATTATTATTTTCAGTGACAAGCCCATTACAACCATTTTTGATTATCTCAGAATTCCCTCCAGCATCTGTCACAACACAAGGCTTAGCTAACGACATAGCCTCGAGAAGAGTCATCGAAGCGCCTTCACTTAAGGAGGATAATAGAAATACATCGAAGATTTCAATGTAATTTCCTGGTTTAGTAATATAGCCAGTAAATATCACTTTATCAGCTATATCAAGTTGCTGACATTGCTCTTTCAGTGTTGTTAACAACTCCCCATCACCAACAATCACTAGTTTCGTATTTGGATGCTTCGTTACAACATCACTGAATGCATTTAACATCATTTCATGGTTTTTAATTGGATCTAACCTAGCCACCGTTCCAAGCACTATATCGTCATCTTCTATCAATAACTGTTGCTTTAAATTATATTTTTCAATTTCATCGACTTTGGGCAATGCTTTAATGCCATTATAGATGACCGTGATTTTGTCTGCCGACAAAAACTCATAATCAACTAACGCCTGTTTAGTAGCTTTTGATATTGCGGTAATGTGATCAGTAAAAAAACTCAGTATCGGATTAACAATTTTCCGCTTCCAACTACTAGAGTCAGGGTAAAATCGTCCATGCTCAGTAAAAATAACTTTAGTTTTTAAGCCAATAGCAGCTAAAACACCATAAACCCAAGGCGTATATTGATGACAATGAATAATATCAATATTTTGATTGCGTATACATGCTCGTATCTCAGTAATTAAAGATAAATCAAATCCGTCTTTTCTATGTTTACTGAATATTTCAGTGCCATTTTCTTCAAGCTCTTTACCCCAAGGACCAATAGGCTGTTCAATACAAAAAATAGACATTTCATATTTTGCTGCATCAGAGCCCTCAATGATATTTTTAATAACCATTTCAGTACCACCAATGCGCATATCATAGGTTATATGTAGAACCTTTTTCCTAGCCATTTTATCTCATGTACCTCTGCCACCACATTTCAAACATCAACATCGACCAAAGCAGCGCACTATGATCCCTCTGCTCATGTTGATGTTCACTCCACACTTTATTAACTTGTTGTAAGTCAAAAATAGTAACTAACCCACTCACTTCATCAATAAGATATCGTTGCGCTATCTCTTTTATCTCAACTCTAAACCATTGCGCCAATGGCACTGAAAAACCCATTTTCTTTCTATATAAAATATCGTCAGTTAAATATGGTTTAAATGCTTCTTTAAGAATGTATTTTTTCTCTTTATTTTTGAATTTCAAGTCTGAGGGTAATGTCGCAGCAAACTCGATAATTTCCTTATCTAATATAGGCGCCCTCACCTCCAATGAGTTAGCCATACTCATTCGATCAACCTTTACTAAAATACCGCCTGTAAGATAGGTTTTCATATCGGTGTATAATATTTTACTTAAATGATCAGGGCCATCTGCTTCGTTATATTTTTCTAGAGTAAAAGAAGATGGATGATAATCACCTAGCTGTTCTTTCACGTCCGTCGTCGCTAATTGATCCCACGCTTCATCGGTTATAAAACTGTTGGTAATGTAAAAGCCCATTTGCGGACTTACACTTAGGCTTGTTAATAAGCTTTTTGCTCGTTTAAATACGTCAAGGTTAACCAAACCGAAACCTCTGGCTAAACTCGGGAAAATGGTCTTTCGTATCCAATCAGGAAATTTATTCCTTAACTGATTTTCAACATGATCCGTTGCGTACTTTTCATAACCTGCAAATACTTCGTCTCCTCCATCACCTGCAATCGCCACGGTTACTTCTTTGCGAGCTAGCTCGGATACAAAAAAGGTCGGTATTAGCGACGGGTCAGCAAAAGGCTCATCAAAAAAACTAACTATATGTTCAATTGAATCAGCCACATTTTGATGTACCAAAAACTCATGATGTTCAGTGCCGTATTGTTCTGCTACTGATTTAGCAAACTCTGCTTCATTGTATTTTTTATTATCAAATGCAATGGTACATGTCTTGATCGGTTTATCCGACAGCTTTGACATTGTGGCAACAACGCCACTGGAATCGACCCCACCACTTAAAAATGCGCCCAAAGGCACATCACTTATCATGCGTCTTTTTGTAGTTTCAGTTATCAGATTTTGCAGGATATTGACGTTCTGCTTTTCATCACATTTTGATTGCTGAGCAAAACTTAATTGCCAATATTTTTCAATAGTAATTTTGCCCTGCTCAATTACCATATAGTGGGCTGGAGGAAGCTTATGAATGTGCTTAAATATGCTTTTGGGATCAGGTATGTATTGGTAAGCGAAAAAGTCGTGAACTGCATCTAATCTAATTTCTTTTTTGATATCAGGTAGCGCTAAAATAGCTTTAATTTCTGAACCAAAAGCAAACTTTCCAAATCCTTCATGCGCTTTGAGTTGGCCTGGAGTTTGTTCTTGCTCTTCTTCTTGATAATAATAAAGCTGTTTTTTACCTAACCGGTCTCTAGCGATAAAAAGCTTATTCAGCTTTTTGTCCCATAATGCAAAGGCAAACATGCCGTTTAATTTTTCTAAACAATTAACACCGAGCTTTTCATAGAGCTTAATAATAACTTCGGTATCCGTACCTGAACGAAAGCTGACGCCTTCTTGTTCTAGATCCTGCCTAAGCTCTAAAAAATTATAAATTTCGCCATTAAAAACAATAACCACATTCTCATCATCAGAAAACATGGGTTGATTACCTGCTTCTGATAGATCTAGGATGCTTAAACGTCGGTGACAAAGGCCAACTGAATTATCTAAATACTCACCATGAGCATCAGGCCCTCGATGAGAAATAGCGTTGCCCATTGCGACGAGATCATTTGTTGTCAACTGCTCATAATTTTTGGTCAAAAAACCAGCGATACCGCACATATATAACCTTACGAATAATTACTACCCTATTTACAAACTTACGAAAATATATGTAAACAAAAAATTCTTGCAAAAAAACACACATAAAAAATATATATTATTCGACATTTATTTAAGAAATAATAAAGTCATCATCTCTGCAGTTGCAGAAGAATAGACTTATAATAGAGAGGATGCAATATAATCGGGTCATTGATGACGAGCTATAGAAGCGTTGTTACCTTGGTAAGGTAATCCTCCCACAAATTAATAGAGGTAAAAAGTAGAATTTTCTCTTATCCTAAACACTGGAGAAAATTATGAAAAAAGCACATTTTACCGACAGCCAGATAATGGCGATATTGAAGCAAGCAGATAATGGTGTACCGATCCCTGAATTGTGCAGAGAACACGGTATGAGCAACTCGTCATTTTATAAATGGCGAACCAAATATGGTGGTATGGATGCATCGCTCATGACAAGGATGAAAGAATTGGAAGACGAAAACCGCCGGCTTAAGAAGATGTATGCCGAAGAACGTCTTAAGGCAGAGGTTATTCAAGAGGCGATGGCAAAAAAGTGGTAAAGGCTTCTGAGCGTAAATTAATGGCGCAGGGAGTCGTAAAAAGTAAAACGATGAGCATTGCGTTGGCATGTCGAACGTTTTTGATAAGTGAAACGTGCTATCGGTACGTCCCCAAGTTGTCATCTGAAAATGAAAAAATTGCCGATTTATTGCTAGGTTTGACACAAAACCAACGCAACTGGGGATTTGGCTTATGCTTTTTGCATTTACGCAACGTGAAAGGCTACGGATGGAATCACAAACGTGTTTATCGCATATACCGAGAGCTATCACTGAATTTACGCATTAAACCTAACAAACGCCTAAACAGAGAAGTGCCGCAGCCATTGGCGGTGCCCGAAAAAGAAAACGAATGCTGGTCGATGGATTTTATGCATGACCAATTGGCGGATGGCCGCAGTTGTCGATTATTCAATGTAATTGACGATTTCAATCGCGAAGGTCTTATCATCGATGCCGACATATCGTTGCCAGCAGAACGGGTTATCAGGTCACTTGAGCAAATTATTGAGTGGAAAGGCAAGCCAAAAGCCATTAGGTGTGACAACGGTCCTGAGTATATCAGCAAAAAATTAGCTGACTGGGCGCAACACAATGAGATAACGTTGTTGTTTATTCAACCTGGCAATCCTCAGCAAAATGCTTATATTGAGCGTTTCAATCGAACCGTCAGATACGATTGGCTGAGCCACTATATTTATGCTGACATAGAGGATTTGCAAGACAGAGCGACTAGTTGGTTATGGACTTATAACAACGAGCGACCTAATATGGGGATTGGTGGAATAACCCCAATTCAAAAAAGAAGACTAACCAAGAGCATAAATTCTACGCCTGAACTCCATTAATAATGGGGAGATTACCATAGCTTCCCGAGCACATGCGATTCCAGATTTTGTATGAATTCCCCCTAGGTTTTCTTTGAATACAGCAATGGTTTTACTATCAACGCCCGCCGCTCATTTATTTGCTGCGACACGTTCCCAACCAGCCCAAATTAAACCCTTGGGTATATCAAATGATTTTGCTGATACCTGCGGCTCATCCTGTTGCATAGCAGTTGACCTTAAATATTAGGTGGATTGGCCATGCCTTCGCTCCACGCTCATTACCACCCCTTCATCACTACTAAACATGACTCCATCCCTTTACGTTCATTGGTACTACATTCCTTTCAGGGTCTCTGATTGGAAATATCCCTTAACATCAACATAACAGGTTCCCCTGTTTCATACCTTAGCCTGAATAAGCTTCACGACAAATCTATGCGTGATATCGCCTAGCCAACGCTTAGGTTGCCGCTAGACTTGTCCTATAACCATGTCGAGCTTCTGGTTTTGATATCGGTTGCAATTATCAACACTTCTTCGATGGTTCACTTTCGTTCGTCTCTCTTATTCGTACCTGATGAAATTAATCTCGCCGTTTCCACTGACGGTCGCCACAAACGCTCTTTACGAATGCAGCTCGGGCCGGTTTGAACACACCGCTTAATCAGCGTGTTCGAGGGGCCCACCGTCATCAATAGCACAGCATGGCGTTTCCCATCCTAGGAGCATGCCTTCAGGGCAAACCTAGTCTGACACAGGGGGGTTCGTTTACTTTTATAGGTCTATTCGGCCGTGGGTTTTATTTAATATTGCAGCTACTTGAATTAGAAAGTGGTTACAAATTATTTTGAAAAAATAATATAAACAGCCTCTCAAATTATTAAATCTAAAAGCATCGAATAAAACACTATTTATAAATATATACTCTAATTATTGACAACCTCAAAATTTGACCTAGCTAGTCGACATTCATCAGCCCTTCAGTTAAGAAGTTTCGCTACTTTAGTCTCAATTCGCGACTATGATAGCGAATCAAAACCTAATTCAAAATATTCTTAAACAACATCAAGCCTCGTGCTCAAAGAAAAGTGACAGTTGCTTTTCACAAATTTCCTCTCGTTGCTTTATCCACTCTATATCTATAATTTTATTAGATTTATTAATAATATTTTTATTTATTTTAACCAACTCATCAGCACTAACTGGCTTTAGGTCAAATTGAGTAGTTATGTTGCTAAATATCTCTACTGGCTCGTTCACTAAATCTTCAAAGCAGATTGAATAATCGGCATCCGATTGACCATAAATATAAGATAACCGCCACAATAGATAGAATAAATCATATGCATAACGATCTGGTTGATAGGTTAAAAATGGAAATTTTGGTGCTAAGTCTTTACACCACATTAATAAGAAAAACTTATCATGAACAATAAAGTCTGTTGCTAGTATACTGTTTGATATCAAACCCTTTGAATCTTTAAGCGTTGATAGCCATTGATCTCTTGGATTTCGATAAAGATGTAGTATTTTTGCATTTTTAAAATACTTACGTAGCCACCTTAATCTAAAATCTACTCGATTGAATTGAAAAATCACTGTTTTGTCAGTGGAGTTTATTACCGTATCAATATAGCGCACTAAGTCTGGGTCGTAACTTTCTTCGTCCATATACAACGAGCTATCGTGCCATCGTGTTTTGTATAATTCGTCTATGTTTTCAATAAGAGCGTATTCATCCCAATAGCTATCTATATCGGTATGGGTGTCGTCCACAGGAGCATCAACCATAGAAGCAAGATTGCTTAAGTTCGGATGCAATGGTTCGTAAAAAACTGTATTTTCTTTATTGGAGCGTAGAATATTCCAAATCAAAGTAGAACCGGTTCTAAATCTTGCAGTAACAAATACAACAGACCTAATTTGCTGGCCATATTCATTTAAATTAGGCCTTGATGAATAAGGACTCGCACGAAAACTAGGTTTTTTTGACACGGGATTAACATACTTTACGTTTTGTTTTTCCAAAACGTCAATTATTTCGTCTGTATTTAGTATTTTACTCATTAAAGTGAGTATTTTACTTCTTAAAGCCATTTTAAGATTTGTAAAATATTTAAACCGTAAAATTTGATGCATTTAATAAGGGCTCTTCCGTATATAGTTTTGCCTGCATTTGCACCGGCACCGGCACCTTTTGCAAGATTATAGGGTCGTATGGCATTGGGGGAGTCGTCGTTTTCATGGCTCCCATTATAGTATAAAGGCTTACTTAAATCATTGATTAAATATGTTTAATGAGCAGATCCACGGTCAGTTTTAAGTACAAATTAACAAGCAGGATTCAGGTTAACTATTTTAATTTATAAAATGTTCTGCTAAAAATCGGTTTAGCTATTCGAGAAAATAAGGATTCTAAATATTTCCATTCAGAAAATCTTCTTAAAAATAAAAAATGAAGGAATATAATTACAATATAAAACATAAGGAAAAAACAAACAGATTTTGCTACAAAATCAACTATTAAATAGCTTGATAAGGTAGGTATTTCGCCAGCCAAATAGTAGGTTAAGTATGCGCTTGCAGAGATAACGAACAAACTGAATATTAGTTTTAAAGAATTTAATAAATGAGTATATTTTACAGAGACATAAAGCAAATAAGCTAAACACATAATATTTTCGATACCAACTCTTGCATAAGTAAATATCAGTAAATCATCTAAGCCGATAAAAAATAAAATGCCGTATAAGGTTGTAAACGACATAATTTCATAGATAAAAATATGTTTTGGTTTGTCATATATGATAATTGTCCTGCAACAATGGTGAAAAATAGCACTTGCAGGAATCAGTAAACTTAAAGCAGCTACTAACTCAGAGTATTTTATCCAATTTTCACCCAGCAGCATTCCCACTGCACTTTCATGAAACCGAAATAAAAAGCTACATATTGGTAACGCCAGTAACAAAACTAAAATTAAAGATGCATTATATTGCTTACAAAAATAATTATGGTTTATCTTTGCTTTTCTTAACTCAACTAAAAAAGTTTGAGCAATCGGGACAATTAAATAAGCGCTCGGCATAAATGCCAAATACTTCATTGTATGATAAGAGCCTAACTCTGACTTACCAAAAGTCGATGAAACCAAAATAGTGTCAAGTTGTGTCCTAAAATATCCTAATATAGATTGCGGTATCATCCAACCAGAAAAAACCCATTGTTTTCTAGCATTTGTTAGTTGTAGTTTGGGCGAAAACGGTATCACCACATACGAACCCACAGTAGATATAAGTGCATTTGTTGCTTGACCGGCCACCAAGGCCCAATAACTCTCATAAACTAAAGCTACCGAGACAGCTACAGTAACTGAGAGTAATTTTGCAACAACATTAACTTTCACAATCTTGCTGTAATTTTGTGCTCTTTTTAAGTAAATAATTCCGGGACTTTCAAAGGTTTTTACGAAAAAAACGGCTGCCATAATAACTATCAACAAAATTAGCCTTTGATCATCATACCAATCGGCGAAAAAGAAGGATAGCCCGCACATACAGCAACATACCCCCGCCCTAATTAATAGATTAATCGTAAATGAAGTATTGATATCTGATTTGTTAATCACGTCCTTTTTTAATAAATACTGAACAGAGCCTGTATCAGATAGAATCTGAAAGAAACCAATAACAATTGTCGCAATAGCTACTATTCCAAAATCTTCTGGAAGCAGCACTCGTGCTAAAATAAGAGTACTAATTAAACCTATTAATTTGTTAAGAATCGACTCTCCTACAAGCATTAAGCTGCTCAGTGCTCCCCTTTTAAAATTACTCATGTTGTATTTTTACCGTTTTAAACATGTAAATTATCTACTTTAATTGCGTTTTGGAGATTCTGATCAAACAACATTGGAGCTAATGTTTACTCGATAGGTTTTATTTAATTAAATAACGATTGTTTGTTATATGTATATAATAAGTCCTACATGAAATTCATTTCATATACCTCTGCCACCACATTTCAAACATCAACATCGACCAAAGCAGCGCACTATGATCCCTCTGCTCATGTTGATGTTCACTCCACACTTTATTAACTTGTTGTAAGTCAAAAATAGTACCTAACCCACTCACTTCATCAATAAGATATCGTTGCGCTATCTCTTTTATCTCAACTCTAAACCATTGCGCCAATGGCACTGAAAAACCCATTTTCTTTCTATATAAAATATCGTCAGTTAAATATGGTTTAAATGCTTCTTTAAGAATGTATTTTTTCTCTTTATTTTTGAATTTCAAGTCTGAGGGTAATGTCGCAGCAAACTCGATAATTTCCTTATCTAATATAGGCGCCCTCACCTCCAATGAGTTAGCCATACTCATTCGATCAACCTTTACTAAAATACCGCCTGTAAGATAGGTTTTCATATCGGTGTATAATATTTTACTTAAATGATCAGGGCCATCTGCTTCGTTATATTTTTCTAGAGTAAAAGAAGATGGATGATAATCACCTAGCTGTTCTTTCACGTCCGTCGTCGCTAATTGATCCCACGCTTCATCGGTTATAAAACTGTTGGTAATGTAAAAGCCCATTTGCGGACTTACACTTAGGCTTGTTAATAAGCTTTTTGCTCGTTTAAATACGTCAAGGTTAACCAAACCGAAACCTCTGGCTAAACTCGGGAAAATGGTCTTTCGTATCCAATCAGGAAATTTATTCCTTAACTGATTTTCAACATGATCCGTTGCGTACTTTTCATAACCTGCAAATACTTCGTCTCCTCCATCACCTGCAATCGCCACGGTTACTTCTTTGCGAGCTAGCTCGGATACAAAAAAGGTCGGTATTAGCGACGGGTCAGCAAAAGGCTCATCAAAAAAACTAACTATATGTTCAATTGAATCAGCCACATTTTGATGTACCAAAAACTCATGATGTTCAGTGCCGTATTGTTCTGCTACTGATTTAGCAAACTCTGCTTCATTGTATTTTTTATTATCAAATGCAATGGTACATGTCTTGATCGGTTTATCCGACAGCTTTGACATTGTGGCAACAACGCCACTGGAATCGACCCCACCACTTAAAAATGCGCCCAAAGGCACATCACTTATCATGCGTCTTTTTGTAGTTTCAGTTATCAGATTTTGCAGGATATTGACGTTCTGCTTTTCATCACATTTTGATTGCTGAGCAAAACTTAATTGCCAATATTTTTCAATAGTAATTTTGCCCTGCTCAATTACCATATAGTGGGCTGGAGGAAGCTTATGAATGTGCTTAAATATGCTTTTGGGATCAGGTATGTATTGGTAAGCGAAAAAGTCGTGAACTGCATCTAATCTAATTTCTTTTTTGATATCAGGTAGCGCTAAAATAGCTTTAATTTCTGAACCAAAAGCAAACTTTCCAAATCCTTCATGCGCTTTGAGTTGGCCTGGAGTTTGTTCTTGCTCTTCTTCTTGATAATAATAAAGCTGTTTTTTACCTAACCGGTCTCTAGCGATAAAAAGCTTATTCAGCTTTTTGTCCCATAATGCAAAGGCAAACATGCCGTTTAATTTTTCTAAACAATTAACACCGAGCTTTTCATAGAGCTTAATAATAACTTCGGTATCCGTACCTGAACGAAAGCTGACGCCTTCTTGTTCTAGATCCTGCCTAAGCTCTAAAAAATTATAAATTTCGCCATTAAAAACAATAACCACATTCTCATCATCAGAAAACATGGGTTGATTACCTGCTTCTGATAGATCTAGGATGCTTAAACGTCGGTGACAAAGGCCAACTGAATTATCTAAATACTCACCATGAGCATCAGGCCCTCGATGAGAAATAGCGTTGCCCATTGCGACGAGATCATTTGTTGTCAACTGCTCATAATTTTTGGTCAAAAAACCAGCGATACCGCACATATATAACCTTAAAAATAATTACAACCCGATTCACAAACAGACAAAGACAAGGCTAAGCAATAAATTTTGATAATAACTCAGATAGATAAAAAGTACATATTGTCTGAATTCTCTTAAAGAACTATGGTTAATAAGCGACTTTTTAAGGTAGTTAAGAATAGACGTATAATAAAAGTGATGCAATAGAGGTCTGCCGTATTAATTACTGATTTTCACGAATATAAACTAATGTAGTATTTAAAAATCTGTGTCATTTCAGTATTATTAATAAAAAATAAATGACTTACCATGACAAATCAATTCGATATGAACGGAGCTATTGCAGCTTTGCCGGCAGGTAAGAATTTAACAGGCAAAGATACTGTGCTCATGCCATTAATCAAACGACTCACCGAGGTCGCCTTAGCTGCTGAACTTGCCCCTGGGAGCATTCCGTAAGACAACGCTATCGATATTTAACAAGTGAACGCCCTCGGGATTTATATATGAGATTGAATTACTTCGATTATTTTAGAGCTATAGCCATACTTTTTATTGTTGCTGGTCATTCGCTTACTGGATGGAATATCGACACTTTACCTGAAAAGGTTTTTGCAAATATAATTACAGGTGGAACATCACTTTTTGTATTTATATCTGGTTTCTTTTTTCATCATATATTCTACAAAAATTTTGAATATATAATCTTTATGAAGAAAAAAATTGAAAATGTACTCGTTCCTTACATAGTACTTTCAACATTAGCCTTTTTTATCATTGTCATTTACTTGGGTGTTGATTGCTTCAATCTTGTTAATCAATCAGGTGGTTTCCTAGATTATTTTACTTTGTATGCTAAACATCTTTATTCAGGACGAGTCTTAACGTAAGCGATCAAAATAGACCGTTCTTCTATTCTTAATCTAAGCCTATAAAATTCAATCATTGATTAAAACAGGAGATAACATCAATGATTAGACGAAGCCCTCAAGAATGGCAGCAACTTATC
>Ga0163216_101263_pt1 | contig 17674 bp, 18 predicted proteins | sample SynspAceP_FD_167610 | JGI IMG/M metagenome (GOLD analysis project Ga0163216, IMG submission 167610) | Saline lake microbial communities from Ace Lake in Antarctica - Synechococcus sp. Ace-P (Illumina Assembly) | ecosystem: Environmental > Aquatic > Non-marine Saline and Alkaline > Saline ...
CGATCCAAACTCGCACCCTCTGGGTGATCCATAGAACACGTCCCTAACAGCCATCAACACTATGATTTATATAGTAAATAACAAGTTCAGGACAGCGAAATCACAGATTTACTTGGGGAATGTGGGACTAAACCTCTCCCCCTTTTGTTGTCCTGTCGACAATGTTGTCTTACAACTCGAGGATAGTGCTACCCGTTGTCTGGCGCGCTTCAAGCGCCTGATGCGCTGCTGCAACTTCTGATAGTGGAAAGCGTTGATCAATGCGGATAGCCACATCGCCGGATTCAACTTTGGCGAAAAGCTGCCCCGCCATCGCCTGACAGGTCGCGTGATCGCCAATGTGCGTGTAAACGGTCGGTCGCGTCAGTTTAAGTGAACCTTTCGCTCCCAATATCCCCAGATCAAACGGCGGGACCTTGCCCGATGCGTTGCCAAAAGAAATCATCATTCCAAGGGGCCGCAAACTGTTCAACGATCCTTCGAAAGTATCCTTGCCAACAGCATCCATCACCACATCAACACCTTTTCCATCCGTCAATTCCCTGACTTTGGCGGCGAAATCACCCTCACGGTAATTCAGGCAATGGGTTGCACCATGGTCGAGCGCCAACTGGCATTTTTCATCACTTCCAGCCGTGCCGATCAATGTAATGCCTTCGGACCGCGCCCATTGGCAGGCAATCAGCCCAACGCCGCCCGCAGCGGCGTGAAACAGAACTGTATCACCACGTGTCAGAGGAACGGTGCGATGGAACAGGTAATTGACCGTCAGCCCCTTGAGCATCATGGCGGCACCCTGCTCGAAGGAAATGCCATCTGGCAGCAGGCACACCTGAGCCGCAGGCATGACCCGCGCCTCGGCATAGCCACCTGGCGGCTGCGAGGTATAGGCGGCGCGGTCGCCCACTTTGAGATGGGTGACTCCTTCCCCGACGGCTTCGATCACGCCGGCGGCTTCCATACCCAAGGCATGCGGTAACGGCAGCGGGTAAAGTCCTGTCCGCTGATAGACGTCGATGAAATTCAATCCGCAAGCATGGTGGCGAATACGCACCTGCCCTGGACCGGGTTCACCCACCGGACGATCCACCAGTTTCATCTTTTCAGGGCCACCGAATTCTTCGATTACCACTGTCTTGGCCATAGTCGTCATTGGGTTTCCTCTTCCCTGGGGTCTTTTCTTGAATTCACGTTGATTGGACAGTCGCTCAAGCGACCTTGAGCACAATTTTTCCGATATGCCCGCTGGTTTCCATCCGTGCATGTGCTGCAGCGGCTTCTTCCAGCGGGAATTCGCTATCCATGACCGGCGCAACCTGACCCGAGTCCAGCAAAGGCCAGACATTGGCAAGAAGCGCATTGGCAATACCGGCTTTTGCCAGATCGCTTTGCGGACGCAGGGTGCTGCCCGTCATGGTCAGACGGCGGCGCATGAGGTCGCTGAAGTTCACTTCGACCTTCGGACCTTGCAGAAAAGCGATTTGTACCAAACGCCCGTCATCGGCTAGCGCACGGAAATTGCGCGGGATGTAAAGACCTCCCACCATATCAAGGATCAGATCCGCGCCGCCTTCGGCGCGCATGACCTCGACGAAATCCTCCTCGCGGTAGATGATCGCGCGCTCGGCCCCCAGATCAACGCAGGCGCGCGCTTTGTCAGCGGCGCCTACAGTGACGAAAACCCGCGCGCCGAATGCCTTGGCCAGCTGGATGGCGGTTGTGCCGATTCCGCTTGATCCGCCATGGATCAAAAACCGCTCGCCCGCTTTCAAGGCCCCGCGCTGGAACACATTGGACCAGACCGTAAAAAAGGTTTCGGGCAGGCAGGCAGCTTGTTTTAGATCCATACCTTTGGGTACCGGCAGACAATGAGCTGCGGGGGTTGCCACATATTCTGCATATCCACCGCCGGGCAGAAGTGCGCACACCTGATCGCCGACCTTCAACCCGGTTACGGCAGCCCCCAGCGCCACAACCTCGCCCGCACCTTCAAGGCCGGGCAGATCACTGGCTGTTGGCGGTGGTGCATACATCCCCGCCCGCTGCAACGCATCGGGACGATTCACACCGGCATAGGCCAGTTTGATGACAACCTGATCTGGTGCCGGCTGCGGCACAGGCCGCGTGCACAGGCGCAGGACATCAGGCCCACCGGGTTCGGTGATTTCAACAGCGCGCATGGTGTCGGTCATAAGTCTTCCTTTTCTGGTGGTGCAGGTTCAGCGCTCGCCGTGCGAGCGCCAACGGCCGGGCCATCCATCCTGACCAGCAGTTTTGCCCGGCGCACGGATCTTGCCCAGCATTGCCAGCGGTGCCGCCAGTAAACTGCTCAGCGCCTTGTTGTCCCGCACACTCGCTTTGAATTTCTCGAAGCGCATCACATCGTCAATGCGCCTGTCCAGAAAGGACCATGTCGCCTGATGCTCCAGCGAATCGTCGCCCAACCAGAACAGAAGGGTTGACCCGTATACGCCTGAAAGGGTCGCCCTTTTAGTATACCAGTTGATATCGTCCGAGGTATCGCCCAGCGCCGTCCATATCCGGTCGCAGGTTTCCCACACGGCCCGCGCCCCTTCGGGCGCATAGACAGGCAGGGAAAACAGCGCGGTTCCGCGTCGCACGACTTCCTTGTCATCCGCCGCTTCCAGCCGGTAGCGCACGGCAAGCGCCACACGGTCGCGAAAGCGTATCGTGCTCAGGTCCGTTTCGGCCAGACGCGCCAGCATCAGGGCATCGCCACGCGCGTGATAGGCCAAAGCAAGGTCCACCGCGCCACGGGGACAAGCGGCTCGCGCCTCGGCGCGGTCAACGCCGATATCACGGATCGCCGCCACAAATGTTGCTTCGGACCAGCCATCGAAAGGCACGTGCATCAGGGCCGCATCCAGCAGCCGTTCTTTCACATTCGTTTCGGTCATCAGGGATTCCTTCCTGTGCGCTTTACCCGGTGGTATGCATCGGGCTTACCCTAGACAAGTAGGGCGCGCTTTGCTATACGGCCACCTCCTGCAAATTCTTGCAACTCAAACTTAGAAAGGTGGTGAAAACCACATGCAGGTTAGTGTTCGTGACAACAATGTCGATCAGGCCCTTCGGGCTCTGAAGAAAAAGCTGCAGCGTGAAGGCGTGTTCCGCGAAATGAAGCTCAAGCAGCATTTCGAGAAACCCTCCGTCAAAAAAGCGCGCGAGAAAGCCGAAGCTATCCGTCGTGCCCGTAAACTGGCACGGAAGAAAGCTCTGCGCGAAGGCGGGCTGTAAGGCTCCCTTTCCCGAAAGCTTGAACGCTAGAACAAGACGACCCCCGTGCCCCGGCCCGGGGGTTTGTTTTTGTGTGCCGCTTGGATTCAAGAATGTCCAAGTAAATCAGCGCGCAGCGGCAAGGATCATATCGGCGGCCTTTTCCGCAATCATGATCGTGGGCGAATTGGTATTGCCCGAGGTAATCAACGGCATGACGCTGGCATCGACCACTCGCAAGCCTGTAATCCCGCGCAGGCGCAGTTGGCCATCCAGAGGGGCCGCGTCATCGTTGCCCATGCGGACAGTTCCGACCGGATGGAAAATCGTGGTGCCTATATCGCCTGCGGCCTGTCTCAGATCGTCATCGGATTGCACGGTCAGACCGGGCCTCATCTCTTCCGGTGCATATTTCGCCATTGGCGCTTGCGACATGATCTGGCGGGCCTGCCGGATTGCATCGGCAGCAACACGTCGGTCACCTTCGGTGCTTAGATAGTTTGGTGCGATGCGAGGCGCGTCACGTGGATCAGCACTGGTTATCTCGACCGTACCACGGCTTTCGGGGCGCAGATTGCAGACACTGGCGGTCATCGCCGGATAATCGTGCAACGGCTGGCCGAACGCCTCGAGCGTCAACGGCTGGACATGGTATTCCAGATCCGGTGTCGCCAGATCCTCGCGCGAGCGGGAAAATGCGCCCAACTGACTGGGGGCCATCGACATCGGACCAGAGCGGCGCAACACATATTCCAGCCCGATCATGGCCTTGCCCAACAGGGAACTGGCCATTGTATTCAGGGTTTTCGCCCCCGTCAGACGCCAGGCACAGCGCAGTTGCAGATGATCCTGAAGGTTCGCACCAATGCCCGGAATGTCGCGGATCACGGCGATCCCTTGGCGCGCCAGTACCTCTGCCGGACCAAGGCCTGACAATTGCAGCACTTGCACAGACCCTATTGCGCCTGCCGACAGGATCACCTCGGCACGGGCGCGGGCGGTCTTCACCTCGCCCCCTTGCAGATATTCGACACCAACGGCGCGGCCCTCCTCGATCAGCACACGGCGGGTTTGTGCGTGGGTTTCGATCTGTAGTCCCTGCCCCGTCCGCGTGCGCAAAAAGGCCCGCGCGGTGTTCATCCGCCAGCCGCTGCGCTGGTTCACGCGGAAATAGCCAACACCCTCGTTGTTGCCGGTGTTGAAATCCGTGGTCTCGGGCAGGCCGGTCGCGACAGCAGCGGCTTTCCAGTCGTCCAACACATCCCAGTGCAGGCGCTGGTTCTCGACCCGCCATTCACCACCAGAACCGTGCATCTCGCTTTCGCCTTCGACAAAATCCTCGGAGCGTTTGAAATAGGGCAACACATCATCCCAGCCCCAACCGGGCAGGCCCATCTGCCGCCAGCCGTCGTAATCCGCCGCCTGCCCGCGCAAATAGAGCATGCCATTGATGGACGAACATCCGCCCAGCACCTTGCCACGCGGATAGATCAGGGAACGCCCGTTCAAACCCGGCTCTTGCGCCGTGCGATACATCCAGTCTGTGCGCGGATTGCCGATGCAGTAGAGATAACCCATCGGAATATGGACCCAGTGATAGGCATCCGACCCGCCCGCCTCGAGCAGCAGTACGCGGTGCCCTGCATCGGTCAGACGTTTCGCCAGAACGCATCCGGCGCTGCCTGCGCCCACGATGATGTAATCCCACTGCATGTCGGTTCTCCCCTTGGTGACAATCTGGTGGAGTGGTCGGCCTTTAGCAATGTATCGCGCGCAGGTCTCAGACCGGGATGGCGGTGGTTTTGAACACGGTCCGAAGGGCAAAGCTGCTTTGCATCTGCGCAACACCGGGCAGTCGTGACAGGTGTTGCCGGTGGATGCGGGCGAAATCCTCGGTATCCTCTGCCACAATCTTGAGGATGTAATCCGCCGTGCCCGCCATCAGGTGACATTCCAGCACATCGGGAATGCGCGACACCGCCTTTTCAAACGCATCCAGCAGATCATCCGCCTGACCCGAGAGTGTAATCTCGACAAAGACCAGCGTGGGCAATCCCATTTTGCGCCGATCCAGAAGGGCGACATAGCTGCTGATATAGCCGTCTTCTTCCAGCCGCTGGACACGGCGATGGCAGGCCGATGCGGACAGGTTCACCTCATCGGACAGGTCAGCGTTGGAGATGCGCCCCTTACGTTGAAGGACTGCAAGAATACGACGATCCGTCGGGTCTAATGCCATGAAACGAAGAATCCTTCGATGAAAGTGCCAGTTTCTCGAAGGATATCCGCAAAACGGGTGCAAATGCGACCCTGAAATCAAGCGCTTTGCGCCTGTTCTGCGTCATGATGGACAAAAGCAAAAACAGGGAGAGAGCCATCATGAAAATCGGATGTCCGAAAGAAATCAAACCGCAGGAATTCCGTGTGGGCATGACGCCCAATGCGGCACTTGAAGCTGTGGCCCATGGCCATGAAGTGCTGATCGAAACCGGCGCGGGTGTCGGCGCAGGTTTCAGTGACGCCGATTATACAGTTGCCGGCGCCACAATCATCGCCACAGCCGCCGAGGTGTTTGCGAAGGCCGACATGATCGTCAAGGTCAAGGAACCGCAAGTGGGCGAACGCAAGATGCTGCGCGCCGGGCAAGTGCTGTTCACCTATCTGCATTTGGCACCGGACCCTGAGCAGACCCATGACCTGCTTGCTTCAGGCTGCACGGCGATTGCCTATGAAACCGTAACGGATCGTTCGGGTGGCCTGCCCCTGCTGGCCCCCATGTCCGAAGTGGCCGGACGTCTGGCACCGCAAGTCGGCGCATGGACGCTGCAAAAGGCCAATGGCGGGCGCGGCGTGCTTATGGGTGGTGTGCCCGGTGTCGGGCCAGCGCGCGTACTGGTGATCGGTGGCGGTGTTGTCGGCACCCACGCGGCCAAGATCGCAGCAGGGATGGGCGCGGATGTGACAGTGCTTGACCGCTCGCTGCCGCGCCTGCGCTATCTGGACGATGTGTTCGGCGGACAGTTCAAGACCGGCTATTCCTCGGCGGGGTTGCTGGCAGAGTTGCTGCCGCAGGCCGATATGGTTGTGGGGGCGGTTCTGATCCCCGGTGCTGCCGCGCCAAAGCTGATCACCCGCGCGCAATTGGCTGTGATGAAGCCCGGCGCGGTACTGGTGGATGTGGCGATCGATCAGGGCGGTTGTTTCGAGACATCGAAGGCCACCACCCATCAGGACCCGATCTACGAGGTGGACGGGATCATGCATTATTGCGTCGCCAACATGCCGGGGGCGGTTGCACGCACGTCGACGCTTGCGCTTGGCAATGCCACCATGCCCTTCATGCTGGCGCTGGCCGACAAAGGGTGGAAACGCGCCTGTGCCGAAGACCCGCATCTGCTGGCCGGTCTGAACGTCCATGCCGGACAACTGACCTACGCCGCTGTGGGCGAGGCTTTGGGAATCGTGGCTGTTGATCCAAAGGCGCTTGTCGCGGCCTGAGTTTTGCGATCCTGCGCGGCGGGGTGATCCCTGCCGCGCAATCCGATCAGGCAAGCGTCCAGACATGGAACAACAGCCCGACAGCAAACGCCCCGCCGAGGGACAGCGCTATATAGAGCGCAAAGACCTGCGGTTTGACCAAAGCCCATACGGCAATCGCTGCGGGTAGAGATGTGACACCACCAGCCACCAGAAAGGCCAACCCCGCCCCCGGCGCCATGCCCTGCGCGACCAGACCACCCACAAGCGGCAAGGCGGCATAGCCGTTCAAATAGGCTGGCACACCGACCAGTGTGCCTATCGCAATCGGTGCGATACCCGCACCACCTAGCACGGAGGTCACAGTTTCTGCTGGAATGAAGGCCAGCATCAGGCTTTCCAGAATAAAGGCCAGCAACAGCCATTTGGTCAGGAACAGGGTCACATTCAGCGCCTCGCGCCCGAATTTTGCGCGCCGTTCGGCCTCGTGTGAGAAACGCCAGACAACGGGCTTGGGCGCACGCATCTCTGCGCCACCACAGCCGCCGTTCCCAATACCCTCGCGCAATGGCATCGACAGTCCACCGGCCCGCGTCAGCCAGTGCACCACCGCGCCACCGAAAATACCAAGCCCTATCGCGGCAAGGGTTTTGGCGACCGCAAATTCCAGACCCAGAACTCCCGCTGTCAGCACGAACATGGACGGGTCCATCACAGGCGAGGCCAGCCAGAAGGCCATCACCGCAGCAAGGGGCACACCCATCGCCAGAAGGGCCGCGATCAACGGGATCACCCCGCAGGAACAGAAGGGAGACACAGCACCGGCTAGCGCCGCCATCAGGATCATCAATGCGGGGGCACCGGTGAAAGCTTTTGCAATCAGATTGTCGGCACCTGTGGCCCCTGCCCATGCAGCGATACCGATCGAAAGCAAGAGAAAGGGAGCCGTGCCCGCCAAGGCCGTCGCAGCAAAGCGGGTTGATTCGGCTGCTTGAAGCGGATCAAGCAGCAAGAGCACAGCAAGGATCAACGCTGATGCCAACCAGACCCGATGTTTTTGCCAGAGCAAGCCCAGAAAGGCCGGAGGGCGGCGAGGCTCCAAAGACAGATCCGTCATATCTATTTCCCTAATTATCTAGTTATTTAAGGTATAGTTGTTAGGCTCACGCAGCGGTTTGTGACTTGGACAAGGACACACCGCTGCAACATTCCGCTGTCAGAAAATCAACTGTTCGACGCATGACAGCGTAATCAACGCGATTGATGACTGTTCGCCCCTGCTTTTCCTGCGTCACAAGGCCAGCATCAACAAGGGTGCTTAAATGATGCGCCAAAGTCGAAGGCGCAATATCCAGATGGTCAATCACCTCACCGATGCTCAACCCGCCCTCGCCCGCCCGCACAAGAAGTCGGTAGATCGACAGGCGCACATCATGGCCAAGAGCGGCCAAAGCACGGGAGATGGGGGTTACCGTTGTCATTCTCTAAATTAAAACTATAAAACTAGTTTTGTCAATTCGTGATTTCAACACAAACAGAAACACTGATGGCCCCCGGCTCAGATCCGCTGCGCTTCTTCCAGTTCGCGGGCAAGACGGCGTTCTTCCTCGACCTTGGGTTTACTGAAACCTGCCAGCAACAGATAGGCCACGGGCGTCAGGTAAAGCGTCGATACCGTCGCCAGACCCAAGCCGCCGACGATCACCCAGCCCAAGGCTTCACGCGCTTCAGCACCGGCACCAGAGGACATGATCAGCGGCACACCCCCCAGAACAGTGGATGTCATTGTCATCATCACCGGACGCAGGCGGATGGTCGACGCATCATAGATCGCCTGTTTCACGTCGGTCCCCTTGTCCCGTAACTGGTTGGCAAACTCGACAATCAAAATCCCGTTCTTGGCCATGATGCCGATCAACATCACCAGCCCGATCTGACTGTAAACATTCAGACTGAGCCCACTGAACAGAAGCGCAAAAATCGCACAGGCCAGACCCAAGGGCACAGTCGCCATGACAACAACGGCAGAAATGAAGCTTTCGAATTGCGCCGCCAGTACCAGCAGCACCACAAGGATCGCAAATCCGAAGGTCACAATCAGGCCAGCCGAGGTTTGATCCAGTGCTGCGGCTTCTGCCAGAGGCACAATCGCGTTTTCAGGAGCAAGAATTCCGTCAGAGATGCTGCGCACCTCCGTCAGGGCATCGCCAAGCGACATTTCCGGGGTCAGGCCAGCCGTGATCTCGACCGAGCGGGCCTTGTTCTCGCGTTTGAGTTCTGGGGCAACTGCGCGTTCTTCCAATGTCACGAAACTTGACATCGGGACCATGTCGCCATTGGAGGCTTGGACAAAGATGTTTTCCAGATCAGTAGGATCGTTCACCGGATCTGTAGTGGACAGCATCTGCACATCGTATGAGGTATCGTTGATGAAAACAGACCCCACGCTGCGACCGTCAAGAACAGCACGCAACGCTTCCCCCAGACCGGTGATATTCACCCCCAGATCAGACGCTCGGGTCCGGTCAACCTCGACAAAAAGCTGTGGCAGGGTGGTTTCATATTCCAGCCGGACCTGCCCCATCGCAGGGTTCTGTTGCATCTGCTGCACCAGTTCTTCCGCTGCAACGGAAAGCTGTTCATAGTTGTTTCCGGTGATTGCAAAGCTCAGTCCGCGCCCCGCTCCGCGAATACGCAGCGAGTTGGGCTGGATCACGAAAGCACGCACGCCAACCACATTGGCCAGATTACGGTTCACATCCCCGACGATATCCTGCTGGCTGCGGTCGCGCTGGTCCCAATTGGCCAAGGTCATAACAACAAAGCCACGGTTGGACGCACCAAAACCGGTGATCGAGAAGATATTGGTCATCTCGCCACTTTCGCGCAACGGCACCATAGCATTTTCGATCTCGAGCAGTTTTGAGCTGGTATAGTTCAGCGATACCCCCGTGGGCGCGGTCACCGACGTCAGGATCACAGCGCGATCCTCGCGCGGGGTTAGTTCCTGCCGGATTCCGCCCGCAGCCATGATCGCAGTCAAAGCAAAAAGCGCCGCAACCAGCACGACGACCATCGGTGCTTCCAGTGCGCCTTTCAGTGTTTTGGCATAGAACCCGGCCAGGCGGTCGCCAAGCCACACCATCGGACCGCGTGGCGGCTTGTCGTTTTGCTCGTTACGGGTCAACAGACGGCTTGCCAGCACCGGCGCAAGGGTCAGGGCCACAACCGAAGACAGCATAACGGCCATCGCAAGCGTAAAGCCGAACTCTCGGAACAATCCGCCTGCCTGTCCGGGCAGGAACGACAGGGGAATGAACACGGCGGCCAGTGTCGCGGTCGTTGTCACAACAGCAAAAAACACCTGCTGCGTGCCCAAAACAGCCGCCGCACGCGGCCCCATCCCTTCCGAGCGACGGCGCACAATGTTCTCCAGCACCACAATGGCGTCATCCACCACCATACCAGTGGCCAGAACAAGCGCCAGCAAAGTCAGGATATTGATCGAAAACCCGACCATATAAATTGCGGCCAGCGTACCGATCAGCGCAACAGGAAGGGTCAGTGTCGGGATCAGCGTGGCACGCCAGTCGCGCAGAAAGACAAAGATCACAGCCACAACAATCGCAATCGCCAGACCTAATGTGGTGATCACTTCCTTGATCGAACCATTGATGAACACCGCGTCGTCCGACGTGATGAATATCTTAACATCATCGGGCAATACTCGCTGCAACTGCTCAATAGCCTCATGCACACCCGATGAAATATCCAAGGTGTTGCTGGTCGCTGCGCGGATAATGCCCATTCCGATGCCGCTTTCGCCATTCGCACGCAACACCGTTTCATTCGGGGCCGGACCAAGCGTTACGCGTGCGACATCGCCGATGACAACATTCGGGCTCAACTCCAGCGCCTCGAATGCTTCGGGGGTGATCACTGTAGCCGTGGTTCGGACGTTGATTGACTGGCGACTTCCATCCAGATCACCGGCCGGCACATCAAAGGCAACGTCGCCAAGGGCACGCGTCATGTCAACCAGGGTCAAGCCGCGGCTCGCCAGTTCCAGCTGATTGATATCCACGCGGAAAATGGCTTCGCGGTCACCGTAAATCTGCAAATCCGCCACACCGGGGATCGAGATCAGCCGATCCTCGACCTGATCGCGCACAAGCTGCGTCAAATCCTGCGGCGAACGGGTTTCCGACGTCACAGCGATACGCATGACCGCATCGGCATTAGCGTCGGCTTTCACGATCCGGGGCGTATCCGCATCATCGGGCAAGTCGTTTGCGATCCGCGCCACAGCATCGCGGGTATCGGTTGCGGCCACGTCCAGATCGACCCCGTCAGTGAATTCCAGCGTCACGCGGCTGCGTCCGTATCGCGACTCGGACGAAATCGACCGCACGCCCGAGACACGGCCCACGGCACCTTCGATCCGTCCGGTCAGTTCCTGATCAACCGTTTCCGGCGACGCCCCTGAAAAATTGGTTGTGACAGTGACAACGGGACGATCCACATCAGGCAGTTCACGTACTTCGACTCCGAAAAGTGCGGCCAGACCTGCGATCACGATCAAAGCGCTGAGCACAAATGCCAAAATGGGGCGGCGAACGAAAACGGCTGTTCCTGCCGTGGTGGGCGCAGGGCTTGACGGGTTTTTCATATCGTCCTCATCCGTTAAAGGCGCGCCGGGGCCGAGGCGTCGGAGCGCGCGGCAGAAGCGTCGGTGGCCGAAACTACATCCGCACCCGGGCGCAGCGTCTGCACGCCTTCAATGACGACTTCGTCGCCTTCGACCAGCTCGCCCTCAACCAAAACGCGTTCCGAATTGCGCTGCCGGATCACGACGGGCACGCGTTGGACCTTTCCGTCCCGCACCAGCCATACGAAAGATCCTGCGCTTGACCATTGCACAGCCAACGCATCGACCGAGGGAAACGGCTGGCCTGCGAAATCCATTTTCACCTCAAAGGCCATCCCCTCGCGCAGCCCGTCATTGCTGTTGTCCACCACCGCCTGCACCCTCAAGGTGCGGCTGGCCCGATCCACAACGTTGTCGATCGCCGTCAGCTTGCCCGCAACAGGTACAGGCACACCCGACATTGATCGCACCTGAACATCCATTCCCTGCTCAAGCGAGCCTATGACCCGTTCGGGCACCCGAAAATCAATTGTGATCTGCGACCGGTCCGTCAACGCGCCGATCACGTCCTGCACCGCCAGACGATCTCCGACTTCAACCGCGACCAGCCCCAGCCAGCCCGAAATCGGAGCGGTCACAACGGTCTGGTCCAGATCGACCTCTGCCTGCCGGATTGCCAGTTGTGCATTTTGTACAGCCAGTTGCGCCTCGCGGATACGCACCGCAGTGACCGCCCCGGAATCGCCAAGCTGGGTTACGCGCTGCAACTCGTCCTCGGCATCCGCCTGGATCAGGCGCGCCCGCTCAAGAGCGATCACTTCAACACGGTCCTCAAGGCGGACCATGACATCCCCCTCATCAACATACTGGCCTGACACGACTTCGACCGCCCGCACGCTGCCTGTCCGCTCGGCGCGCACGCTGACCGAGCGCAGCGCGCGGCCATCGCCGATTGCGCTGACACGCTGGCTCAATATTTCATCCCTCACGGTGTCCAACACAACTTTTGTCGGTCCACCTGGCCCGAAACCCGAACCGCCCGCCCGCTGTGCCGTGGCAGCACCGGGTTCGATGCCCAGCAGATCGTAAACCCCCAGACGGGTCAGCACAGGCTGTGCAGCTGGTACAAAGGCGATCCAGACGACAAGAGCGACACAAAGGGCCACTATGGAAAGCAGCATCTGTTTGAACAGCGACATTTCGTCTCCTCAGGCGATCTTTGGCACAGGTGGTCACCATCAGGTGTACGGCAAACATGCGGTATCTGGACGGTGTTTCTAGGAAAACTGATGGATAAGTAAACTTTTGTCCGAATTAGGCAACCGAGGCACGGGCACTAAAAGAGATGTATGAAACACATCATAACGTTAAATGACCCGCACAAAGCTGTGCGGGTCATCATCCTCACAGGCTTGTGAGGTTTGATTTAAAAAATTCGCCTACTTCTTCAGCGCGTCGCGGATCTCCATCAGGATGTCCAGTTCGCTTGGCGCTGCAGGCGCAGCAGGTGCAGGCTCGGGCTTCTTGATCGCCGAGTCACGTGCGCGGTTGACCGCTTTGACGAGCATGAAAACGACAAAGGCAACGATCAGAAAGTTGATCACAGCCATGATGAACCGTCCGTATGCAAAGACCGCAGCCCCCGCCTCTTCCGCGGCCGTTATCGAGGAGTATTCACCACTGCCAAGAAGCACATACATGCCGGAAAAGTCGATCCCACCCATGAACAGGCTGATGAAAGGGTTGATGAGGTCTGCAACCATCGAGCTAACGATTGCCGTGAAAGCAGCACCGATGATAATGCCGACGGCCATGTCCATGACATTGCCACGCGCAATGAAGTCCCTGAATTCTTTTATCATTTTATCTCTCTCGTGCAGGATTATCCCTGCGATGTTGGAGGCTACTGGTCAGCCGGAAATCCGGCACTCCAATATGCGTCAGCAAACCCTTGAGGACGCCATCAGGAGCGGAGAGATGTTAGCATAGGTGTCACATCCCGTGAGGTAGTAAGGGTTTTTCTTAAACAGCTCTGGTTTCAGTTTGTGCCAGTCTTTCATGGCTTGCAAGGGCGTTCTACTATGAAGAACTGACTGTGGGAGTTGCTGGTTGTAGAGCAAGACATAACGGTGCAGCGTAGCATCCAATTCTTCTCCTGATCGGAAATGATGGCCTTGCAGAACGTCCTCAATACGGCCGTTAAAACGCTCTACCATACCGTTAGTTTGGGGTGATTTTGGTGGGGTGAGACGGTGGTCGATATCGAGCTCAGTGCAAAGTGCGTCGAACTCATGTTCTCCTGTGGCAGCACGCTTGCGCAAGCCAAAGAGACGGTCAGTGAACTCCTTGCCGTTGTCTGTAAGAATGGTGCGAATGCGCAGCGGACAAGCGCGCTCAAGGTCACGTAGGAAGCGTCGGGCATTGGCAGCTGTCTTGTTGCGATAGATCCCAATGAACACCCACCGCGTGGCGCGGTCGATGGCGACAAACAGGTAACGTCGTGATGTCTCATCCGCCATCTGAGGCAGATATTTAACGTCAATGTGCAGATAGCCCGGCTCATAGGCCTTGAAGGCGCTGTGCTTTGGCTTCGCCTCTTTGACCTTCAGGGCGCGCAAATTACCCACCCCATGACGGCGCAGGCACCGATCAAGGCCCGAGCGTGACGCGTTTGGATTCAGAAACTCGCGGACCACCGCAAGGAGATCGTCAAGCGAGATCAAAAGTGTCTTGCGCAGAGAAACAGCCACAGCTTCCTGAGCGGGGGTCAGCGTCGTCTGCAACCGGTGCGGCGTGTGGCTACGGTCTTCGACATTGTCACGATGACGCCACTTTAACACTGTCTGCTCAGAAATGCCGTAACGCTCACCCACCTTCCAGGCCGGGTCAATACTCGCTTGGATGGCAGCTCTGATCTTTGGTGTTGTGGTCGCTTGGCTATGCAGTCGTACGAGCATGGCGCTTCTCCTTCCGGCTATCCCCTAAAACCCATCTTGCAGCAAAAAGGGCCCAACGGCGAGGGTCAATGTGATCATCCGGGATGGAACAGTTACGCTCATTCAGATCGGGATTGATCAAGGATAGAACGGGCATCATGAGTCGTCTGAAAACCCAAACCCTGCCCATCACTTGCCGTCAAAGTAAAACCCGCTTGGCTCAAGTTGATAAGAACATCGCTGAAATTAATGCTGAGATTGACCGTCTGATAAATTCCGCGGATTCAACTCGCCAGTGCAACTTTACCCACGGTATGATGCGTGAGGCAGCGATGCCCAAGTGCTTCTCACCGTCGAAAGTAAAGGAACACGAATGCGAGCCTATCACCGCCTCACTGAAGGTGAGCGTAACCAAGTTTATGCATTGAAGAAAGCTGGTTTGACGCAATGCGCCATTGCAGACCAGATCTGCGTCAACAAATCGACAATTTGCCGGGAGCTTAAGCGTAACGCAGGTCTGCGCGGATATCGCCCCAAGCAGGCGCATCGCCTGGCTTGTGTACGGCAGTCACAAATTCGCCGGACCCGTATTGCGGATGCGACGTGGACTGGGATTGAAAAAATGATCCGCGAAGACTGGAGCCCTGAGCAAATCACGGGTCATCTGAAAGACATTGGTGAGCCAAGCGTCAGCCCGGAGTGGATCTACCAGCATATCTATGCAGATAAGAGAAACGGTGGCGACCTTCACACCCGCCTGAGGTGTCAAAAGCAACGGCGCAAGCGCTATGGCAGTATCGAGCGGCGCGGCCAGATCAAGAATAGAATATGGCTCAATTCGCATTAGCTATGCACTCTCTGATGCGATATAACGGAACATGAACGCAGGAGGCGCGCATGGACCATCACGACTATCTAGCCTGGCTATCTGAGATTGATGATCTTTCCCCGGACCAGCGAATTGCAACGGTTCGGCTGCTGGCTGGTCAGCCGTCGCTGGAAGCCGTGATCGGACTGCTGGAGGAGCGGATCGGGACGGCGCGAAGCTGTCCGCATTGTGCGACGGGCGGGGCTGTGATCCGAGGCCGCTCCAACGGGTTGAAGCGGTATTTTTGCAAGATCTGCGGCAAAACCTTCAACGCCCTGACTGGGACGCCGTTAGCTCGGCTGCGACACAAGGATTGCTGGACGGAATTTGCTGGGTCGTTAAGCGATGGCGACACGGTGAAGACCTCGGCGGCGCGCTGCGGGGTGGCCGGCAGCACGGCTTTTCGCTGGCGTCACCGCTTCCTGCGGGCTGTGACGTCTGGCGCGATCAAACTGCGTGGTATCGTCGAGGCCGACGAGACGTTTGTCTTGAGCAGTCGTAAAGGTGAACGAAACCTCGATCGCAAGGCCCGCAGGCGCGGCGGCAAGGCGTCAAAACGGGGATTGTCGCATGAACAGGTTCCGGTCCTGATGGCCGCCGACCGCACCGGCGCCACCGTCAGCGCCATATTGCCAGCGGTGTCGGCCGCTCATTTGCAAGCGGTTTTGCAGCCAGTCCTTGATCTGGACGCTTTGCTGGTCACGGACGGCTGCACCAGTTATCCGCCCTGCGCCGCCGCGATGGGCGTCAGCCATGAGGCGCTGAACCAAACCGCTGGCGAGCGTGTCCGGGGAGAACTGCACATCCAGACCGTCAACAGCCGCCATGAGCGGCTCAAGTCCTTCCTTCGTCGCCATCGCGGCGTCGCCACCAAGTATCTCGACAGCTATCTCAGATGGTTTCATCTTGCAGTGCTTCCAAGGCAACCCACACCACGCGCCGTCCTCGCCGCAGCAGTAGGAATCCTGCCGGTTGGACCATGTGCATAGCTAATGCGAATTGAGCCTTTCCAAAAGAGGGAGAAGGTCGTTCTCCCAATAGCGTTCGAGAGGATCGCTCACAGTGCGCCCATGAGCGATCTTGCGCTTTGAGGGCGGTGTGGGGTCGGCATCGAAGCGTCGGGCGGTTCGTTCGCTGAACCCGGCGCGGGCAGCCGCTGTGCGCTGACTGTGATTTTGAAGGTCGGTCATGTATAATCTCATTTGCTGGTCGGTGATGGGTTTGTAGGCCAATCCGGGTCCTCCGTTTGATGGCAGAGAGACCCGGCTTACCAACCCGCAGCGACCAGCACCTATCCCAGAAATCAATCAGGCCGGTGGGGCTGCCCTCCAAACGGGCAAGCCCGTCTTCCGTTCAGCCCCACCGGCCAAGGTGGTTGTCGGCACCGGCCAAGATGGTTGTCGCTCATCAAACACCCACTAAAAATGCCAAGCGGCCACTCAGCAGCCTCAGCAACGCGTGTGTACCATGATGGAAGGATTGATGCAGGAGGCCGACTTTATGGTGCTTGGACTGGTTTGGATAAGGATACCGATAGGCTATTCTGCACCATTGATGGCGAACCAATCTGTGAGATCGACATCAAAGCATCGCAGCCAACATTATTCAGCAGTCTGCTTGGCTACAGGTTAGGTGGGTTAAAGAAAGGCGGGCAGTGGTGGGACGTTTACGCTGACCTTTCACGCTTAGGTTCCGTCAATCATTGGTGGACCGTTGTGGACGACACAATCGATGTGATTGAACAGATTAAGCGTAACCGGAAAGTGGCTAAGGCCGTCGTGATGGAGCTGATTGGAAGTGGAAACTCACTCAAGTCGAGAGTATCCGTCTTGATCAAGCCTCTTTCTTCACCCAATTTCGATTTGCTTTGATGAGGGCGTTGGCAAGTTCAATCAGCTTTCGCATGAGCACCGTAATGGCGACTTTTGGTGGCTTTCCAGCTTTGATCATGGCTTGGTATTTGGCCTTGAGGTCGGGATTGTGTCTCATCGCCACCAGGGCAGGCATGTAGAGGGCGTTCCTCACTACTTTGCGCCCACCCTGAATGAATGATTTCCCACGCCATTGCCCAGATTGACGTGTCATAGGCGCTACTCCGGTCAAACAGGCCACCTGCTTTCGGTCCATACTCCCGATTTCAGGCATCTCTATCAAAATGGTGGACGCGCAGACCGCACCAATACCTGGAATTGAGCGGAGAATTTTCATCGAATGCGCCAGCCTGTCGTTAGAATTTATCAGACGGTCAACCTCAGCATCAATTTCAGCAATTTGTTTATCAACGTGAGCCAAGCGTGCTTTGCTTTGGCGGCAAGTGATGGACAGAGTTTGGGTTTTCAGGCGGCTCATGATGCGGGTTCGGTCTTTGATTAATCCTGAACGAAATGGTAACAGGGGCAAAACCTCGGGCAAGTTGAGGTTTGCGGGACACGTCGTTGTTGCGTCGAATTGACTCATCTGGTTGTGGTGGGATTCCCAAGCCTGGCGATTTCTGTCTCTATCGCGCAA
>Ga0163216_101268_pt1 | contig 17572 bp, 14 predicted proteins | sample SynspAceP_FD_167610 | JGI IMG/M metagenome (GOLD analysis project Ga0163216, IMG submission 167610) | Saline lake microbial communities from Ace Lake in Antarctica - Synechococcus sp. Ace-P (Illumina Assembly) | ecosystem: Environmental > Aquatic > Non-marine Saline and Alkaline > Saline ...
AACTCGTTTAATAATGCGAGTAACGCAGTTTGATGGCTTGTAGTGTGCTCAGGTTCTTGGCCTACCATAAATCAAGCTGTCCTTTTTCTGTCTCATTGCCTTGCTGTTCTTTGCCAGGTTTTGGCGGCGTTTTTGCTTGGCTAAACTCAGCTAGAGGCTCACCATTAAATAAACTATCTAAGGCCATAATAAACGCTTCATCCGCTAAGTAATGGTAAACCCCACTGGCTGGTTTTTCACTGTGCATGCCGCGCAAAAATAAATAATAGGCGCCACCCATATGTTGCTGATAGTTATAATGGGGCAATTGCTGCCCTAACCACCGATGCAAGGCTAAGGTATATAAGATGGCCTGCAGATGATAATCATGCTCTTGCATGGCGCGTTCGAGGGAAGCAAGTTGATAGTCTGCATAATCATGGCCCAAATGGTTTGATTTATAATCGGCAACATAAAATTGACCAGCAAAACTAAAGGTTAAATCGATAAAACCTTTAAGCATGCCATTAAGCTGGGCAAACTCATATTGGCGCTGTGAATGAGGCATAAAATGGTTAATAAGCTGATTAAACGCGCCCACTTGCACTTGCTTAAGGGGCATATAAAACTCCATTTCCACCTTAACTTGGCTGGCATCAAGCTGGGCTAAACTCAGCTCTGCACCACTTAAGGTAGTGGCAATATTGGCCTTCAGCACATCACTTAACCAGGTATTTAACAGGTCGTGCCACTCTTCATTAATGGCAAACTTGATACTTTGCTGGGCAATCGCCTCAGGCAAGGTAGCGGCTTGGCTAAAATCAATATTTTCTAACACCCCATGTAAAAACGAGCCTGCGTTCGCGCCTTTTTCAAAGGTAAAAGCGCTATGGCTTTGCTCTGAGTTCATCAGCGGCTCGTCTTCGTCAGGTTGGTCACGCCCCTCGTCCAAACCCGGTATGAGTATTTCTAGGTGAGATTGCTGTTGGCTGATAGCTGAATAACTGGTTAAACGCCATTGTCGTTCAATGGGTTTAGCCAATTGCAGTGCCACCAAATCAGTCACTATCGGGCTGCTGTCTTGGGAGTCCACCGGCGCAGCCACTAAATAGGCTTGGTCTTGCTCATCGGTGGCATTAAAAGCATGGTAGGCAATCGCGGCTTGCTCACTTAAACCGACTAACTGAGTAGCAATCAAGTCATCTTTAACGTCGATACCGGCTGGCATCAAAATAGCACCAAGGGCGGTTTCTAAAAATGCCGAGCGGCGGCGTTTATCGTCGCTAATATTATGCCAAATGCCCACAGCGCAGTAATATTCAGCCCGCGTTAGTGCCACATACAATAAACGTACATCTTCTTCTAAGCGTTCTTGCTCTGCCACCGCCATGGCTTGGTCCGAGCCTAAAAAATCCACTAACAATTGGCCCTGCTCAGCATGAAACACCGCCGCCTGCGCCGACTTATAGCTATTACCAAAGGGGATAAATACTAAGGGATATTGCAAACCTTTAGAGGCATGTAAGGTACAAATTTGTACCAAATTGGCATCGGTTTCCAAGCGCAATTGTTGAATATCAGCATAGTGATCAGGCTCTTGTAAACACTGACTAAACCAATGCATTAACTGCCCTTGGCCCTGCACTTCTAAGCTGCGCTGTTGTAATAGCTCCAGTACATGGCGTAAATCCGTGACACGGCGTAAACCATCGGCAAAGTGCTTGACCGCTTTTTGCTCAATTTTGAAATAGTTAATCACTTTATTCATGGCCATCATCAGGCCGAACTTTTGCCAGTCTTGATGCCAATGATGAAACAAAGCAATAATGTTCTGCCACTCGTTGTCGTTATTAAAGAGGGCATCTAGTTCATTGGCTTGGTTGGCAAATAACTCGGTTAACAAGGCCGTTTTAACTTGTCTGTCATCGCTAGGCTGACTTAAAGCGCATAATAGCCGGTAACAATCCAGCGCCGTTTGGCTGGCAAAAACACTTTTGCGGGCTAAAAACACACTGGCAATACCTTGTGCCTGCAAGGCTAATTTAACCAGTTGAGCTTCGCCGCGATTGCGCACTAATACGCAGCAGTCACCGGCCACCACGGGTCTGGTGGCTACATGGCTATCACTGCTTAACACCTTAGCAATTTGCTGGGCGCAATGCTGCGCTAGTGCTTGCTGAGCCTGGCCTTTGGCGATAGGTCTATCATTTTCAGAGCACAAGTGCCAAAAGTCTAGACTGGCGCAAGGCTCGCCATTAATAAACAAACCTGCTTCATGTTTACCCGCTTTGACAGGGTAAAACGACAAGGCCTTTTTAGCCTTTTCGGCCTGTTGATTATTCATGAACAGGGTATTTACCGCAGCAATCAATTCAGGAGTTGAACGCCAATTGGTATCGAGGGTGAATTGTTGCTGGGCAGTTACCTGATTTTTAGCTTGCACATAGGTAAAAATGTCGGCCCCACGAAAACCATAAATAGCCTGCTTGGGGTCGCCAATCATGATCCAACATGGCGCTTCAGCCGTTATGTTGTTGTGGCCATAAATGTGTTGAAAAATACCGTACTGCAGTGGATCGGTATCTTGAAACTCATCAATCAATACCGCGGGGTAACGTGCTCGTAAGGCACCTGCTAATAAATTCGATTGAGAGTCTGTATTGAGCTGTGAACTCAGTGCGTGACCAAGATGACTTAATAGATCATCTGGCGAAATCAATTGTAAACGACTTTTGTGACTCGCTAGGTTTTGCGCAACACGCAGCAGCGCGTCTTGGCAAAAAGCCTGCTTAAAGGTGTTAAGCATTGTTTGCTCTAATTCAGCAAGGCGCTCAAAACAACTAAAGTCTGCGTCCGGTAACGTGGCATTCTTTTTCAACGCTTTTGCAAGGGCCGCGGGGCTGTATAACAACCAGCCCTCTTTAACAAATTTGGGATGTAGCTCCGTGCTGTGACAAAAAGCTTGCATCAGCGCCAGATTAGCCGGTTTGCCAGCGATCACATTGGCTTTTAATTGGCCTTTATTGAGTTTGCTGGCCAAGTCATTTTCTAGCCACCAGCGTTTTGTCTTGGCCACTTGCCCGCTATATTGTTGATGCAAACTAAAGGCATGGCTTAGCTCAACATTTGATTGCGCTGCGGCTTTACGATTAAGCAGCGGTTGTAAGGTGCTGAGTAACTTAGCGGGCTCAGACCAAATGTCTAATAATACAGATTGTACCTCGGCTGTTTGCGTCACAATATAAGTGCGCCAATAGTCAGCCACCGCCAGTTTTAACCATTCACTTTCATCTAAAATAAATTGTTGTTCATACATAGCACCGCTTTCAAAGGCATGCTCAGTTAAGGCTCGCTGGCAAAAACCATGAATGGTAAATATGGCTGCCTCGTCCATTTGTTTACTGGCCAAGGCCAAGCGCTGAGTCGCTAATGCTTTGTTGTCAATTTGCTCATACAAGGTTTGAATAAAACTGTCGTCGCTGCTGCCGCGATAAAAATCCAAATATGCGCTTTGCAAGCGCTGGCGAATACGCTCCTTAAGTTCAGCCGTAGCGGCATTGGTAAAGGTCACGACTAAAATTTGCTCAACATTTAGGGCCTGACATTCATGGCCAAGTAACTGACGCAAATATAAATTAACAATGGTATAGGTTTTACCGGTACCGGCACTCGCTTCAATTAAAGAGGCACCATGTAGGGGAAACGTTAGGGTATTAAGTGGCTGCATTACACGTCACTCAACTGTTGAATGGGCAATAGAATTTGCTCACTTAATTGGCAGAATTCATTAAAAACCCCATTAAGATCGGGGCAAACTCGATAAATATGCGGCTCGGCATTTTCCGCAAAGTTAAAGCCTCCCTCTTGACCACTAAAGGTATCCAGTACTTTGTGTTTGTCCCCGCTACTTATCCACTGCCAGCCGGATTCTGGATAAAAGGGTAATAATTGCTGTTGACCTTTGATAAATAAGGCCACCAGCTCGGCTAATGTTTGCAGCGCATCGTGTTGTTTGATGTGGGCCAAGGGCCAACTTTTTACGGATTTGCCATCCAGCTCAATAAACACCGCTTGCTGCATGGCTGCCTCTCTGTCTTGCGCGCAGATACACAGCCAGGTTAAATAGGTCTGTAAGCGGTCTTTGGCGCGCAGTTTACCGCTGCGCCACAAAATCAATTGGCTACCATAAATCTGCTCAACTTGCCCTTGAATATTCAGCTGCACTGCTTGGTTTTGATACTGGCAACTCAAGCTCAGGTCAATGGCTAACAATCGGGCTTTATGCCCCGCTGCGTGGTCTGCCATGGCTTGGGCTAAACCTTGACTGCTATTAATAATAGTTTGCAAAGCATTGAGGCCAGAGTAGCCCACCGGTAATAGGCCTTCGGCTCGCAACTGCTGGGCAAAGTAAGCACAAATATCACCTTTGTTTAGGCTGTCATTTTGTTGCTCTTGAATTAACTCAGACATTAACCTGTCGTTAAGTTGGTACTTATCTAAACCATCAAAACTAAAGGGCTCTTGGTCGAGTAATTCATCACCCAGCCCACTAAACCGGCATTGCCAGCGTTGCATAAAAAAGGCTTTGGCGGGATTAATAAAAAATTGAATTAGTTCATCTAGGCTGATGTCCACAGGCATACCGTCAATACATAAACGCTCATGTTCAACGCTGTACAAAGTAGGTAAGGCTTGCTCGTTAAAGCGATGAATTTCAATGGATTGCTGGCGTGTTAAGGCAACTTGTGAAGCTTGTTCGTTATAACTAGGCAGCCTTGGATTACCCATAAAATAATCGTCAGCAAAGGGCTGCAAACTGTGCTCAGTCGTCAATTGTGTGCGCAGGTTTTTACAGGTAATGTCAGGCGCCAGCGTCAATTCGCCCACCAAGGCAAAACCCTGCTCACAATATTCAAGCAGTTCACTGACTAAAATCGATGGGCTTAATGCAGTATTGTCTTTTTGACTGGTGCCGAGATAGCTAATATAGAGTGTTTCACGCGCTGACAATAAGGCTTCTAAAAATAAATAACGATCGTCTAAGCGCCGCGAGCGATCGCCGCGTTTTGCTTTTGATACGCGCATTAAATCAAAACCAACAGGCACGGTTTGGCGCGGATAATCTGCGTCATTCATGCCCAGTAAACACACCATTTTAAACGGAATACTACGCATCGGCATTAAGGTACAAAAATTCACATAGCCGGCTAAAAACCGTTGACCCACGCCTTTTTCATTAAGCTGTTGCTCCACTTCGGCGACAAATACCCCTTGATCGATGGGGCTATCACATTGGCTTTGATGACTGGCTATTTGCTCAAGAACTTCCCGTAATTGACTCAGCTCTATGCCCTCAGCTTCATCACTTTCGTATATGGCATCAATAATATCCATGGCCCCCGCCACTTTGTCGGCCAAACTGGCGCGCTGCTGACAATAGGCTAAAACCACTAATAACTGCTGAGCAAAGAGATAAAACTTGCCTAAGGCGACCGCTTGTTGACCTTCAATATCCCCATAGGGCGAAATGCTCTGTTGCTGATAAGCCAACAGTTGCCCACCATCCATGGCGTAACCAGCCAGTAGTCGCTGTAAACCAAACAACCAGGTGTTTTGCCCTTGCTCTGGCAAGTCCCAGCGGCTTTTGTCCTGTTCATCCCAGCCCCAACGCACACCTGCATCAGCTAACCAATGTTGCAACAAAGCGTATTCTTGCTCGCTAATGGCAAATTGTCGCAATACAGCAGGTACGGCCAGCCAGGTCATTACCTCACTTAAGGTCAGGCGGCTTTGCTCAAGTTTCATTAACTGCACAAAACTGTTTAATAGCGGTGACTCTTCACTCATATTGCGATCAGATATACCAAAAGGAATATAGCGATGACTCGGTGCGGCGCCAAATACCCCTTCGATAAACGGGGCATACACGCCCACATCAGGCATCATTACAATTACATCACCGGGTTGGCAATCTGGATTGTGGGCAAGCCAATCTAACAGTTGGTCGTGTAATACTTCGAGTTCGCGCACCCGTGAATGACAAGCGTGCAATTGAATCGACCGATCGCTGCTGGCGATTTCGATTTTTGGAAAGTCTTGGCCATTACCCAACAATTCAGTGGGGCTTAAACTGTCAAAGCTGTGCCTAAATTGCAGTTCATATATCTCAGCCTGCATATGTTCTAGCATTGTACGGGGCTCAGTATCGACAAAATAATCATGCTGCTGCACATCAAACATCAGCAACATATCTTGATAATCGCGGCCCAGTTTGCCCCAAGAGGCCAATAGTGGATTACCCGCTTGCAAATAATCAGGCTCTTGGCTTTGCCCTTGGTTTTTGATTAACTGTTGTAAGTTAGCCCGCGCCATGGTTTTGCCATCAACAATGTCCCCCCAGTAATGCTGACTGGGGTTAAACCAGAAAACAAATACATCACGGTTTATCGCCAGGGCATCGAGTACTTCAAGTTGTTGCTGCGGCATCGCGGATAAACCAAACACATACAAGGGTTTTGCCAGCCCAGTGCTATTGCCCTGTTCAGCCAGTTTTGTTAATAGTTGTTGATGCAAATTAGCTCGATGATAAATCGACTCACCCAAGCCCTGACTCATTTCACACAAGGCGCGCCACAATATGCCTTGCCATGGATGCAAACTCTCATCGGGACCAGCATCACGGCTCGTTTGTTGTTGACCTGCCCCTCGCTCTGGAGAGGCCGCTTCCCAGCCTAAGATCCACTCGGGTCGATACACCAAATATTGGTCATAAATATCGGCAATTTTATGGGCTAATTGATATTGCTTGAGCAGTGGTGCCTTATCTAAATAACTGGCGATTGCACTAAATTCAGCTTGCTGCAACATTCTCGGCAGCAAACTCATTAACTTCCAGGTCATATTCGGCTTGGTGAAGGCTGATTGTTCTGGCAGATGATCAATATGCTGGCGGTATAAGTCCCAGATAAAACTAGAGGGCAGCGGAAACTCAATATTGGCGGCAATGCCTCGTTTTTCAGCAATTTGAATTTTTAACCACTGCGACATACCGGGGCTTTGAACGAGGATAGTGTCGGCAACAAATACAGAGGCACCTTGTTTGTCTTGTTGACTTAAACAGTCAATCAAACTGTCAGCCAGGATTTCCATTTTATTTGACTGAACGAGATGCAACATAGGGTTATCAGGTCTTTTGTTGTTATTTATTATGCTTTGTAGTGTATCAAAGTCTCTGATTTTGATACTAATTTTCTTTAACTTTCTGTTAGTGACTGTGGCAATTAAGACAAACTTGCGCGGTAAATTTGATTCAGCTCTGCGCGACTATTTGCTACCATGGCGGTAGTTTACGCTTTGTGCGTTTGTTTGTTAATTTCACTTAGGTCAGGCAATGAAAGTAGTTTCTTTTAATATCAACGGTATCCGAGCTCGTTTACACCAACTTCAGGCCCTTATCGATAAACACCAACCGGATATTATTGGCTTACAAGAGATAAAAGTCGATAACCCACAATTTCCTATCGCTGATGTTGAAGCCATGGGCTATCACGTTTATTTTCATGGTCAAAAAGGCCATTATGGCGTTGCCATGTTATGTAAACAGCCGGCTATTAATGTGCAATACGGGTTTCCCACAGACGAAGAGGATGCCCAGCGTCGAATGATTATGGTGGATTACCCGCTAACTAATGGCAAAAGCGTACGCGTGCTCAATGGTTATTTTCCGCAAGGCGAAAGCCAAAATCATGAAACTAAATATCCAGCCAAACGTAAGTACTTTCAAGACTTAATGCACTACCTCAATCAATACCATAGTGCCGATGAGGCAGTTATCGTGATGGGTGATGTTAATATATCTCACACCGATGGGGATATCGGTATCGGCGAAGTTAATCGCAAACGCTGGTTACAAACCGGTAAATGTAGTTTTTTACCAGAAGAAAGAGTGTGGTTAAACACTCTGATTGATTGGGGTTTTGTTGATGGTTTTAGGCATCTTTATCCGGCGCAAACGGAAAAATTCAGTTGGTTCGACTATCGCTCAAAGGGCTTTAATGACAACCGAGGTTTGCGCATTGATCTTATTTTAGCCACCCACGTTTTACACGAGCAGCTGTTAGAGGCTGATGTTGATTACGAACTCAGAGGCATTGAAAAGCCCTCTGATCACGCGCCCATCTGGGCCGTTTACCAGACCAAAGAATAACTATGCCCTATTTTAGTGACATTCAAAGTGTGGCTCTATTTGTTAGTATCATTGCCGGTTTTTTTATTGCTAAAAAGCTGGCATTTGAGCAATTAGTTAAGGACAAACAATGCCAACATTTAGTGTTTGGCAGTGCGGTATGTCTTACCTTATTGTGGGCTGTTCAAACGGGTATTCCCGGTTCTCCACAAGTCCATTTTTTATGGTTGTCTGCTCTGCCCTTACTATTGGGCTTTAGGTGGGCGATGTTTGCCAGTCTTATGGCCTTACTCAGTTTAACCTTGGTGGGCGTTGAACAGATTTCGATGCTGGGCATCAATTTCTTAGTCAGTTGCTTGGCACCCATTGCCTTAACTTATGGCATATATAGTTTGACCTTTCACAAACTGCCTAAAAATGTCTTTGTTTATATATTTCTGTGTGCGTTTATCCCAGGCGCCCTGACTATTGGTCTAAAAATGCTGTTGATGAGTGGCTATTACTACTTGGATGGGATTTACACTTGGCAGTACCTGTTAGATAACTATTTGATGATAACTACCCTATTAATGTTCCCAGAGGCGATGTTTAATGGCATGACCATTACCCTACTGATCATCTACAAACCTCATTGGGTTTTTACTTTCTACGACAAACATTATCTAGATTCTAAAAATTAATTGATTGCATAAAATCTCACTTGTTTTTACCTGCAAATAGGACTACTTTAAATGACTAACCAGTCAGTTATTTAAAGTAGTCTTATTTATTATGCAAAGAGCCACAACAGACCACGCCAAAGATCAGCGCCGTAATAGCCTGCTCCATGCTGCCCTCAATGAATTTTTCAATAAAGGCTTCAGCGCAGCGCGCATGGAAGATATTGCTAAACACGCCCAAGTGAGTAAAGGCACCCTGTATTTATATTTCGCCAATAAACAAGACTTGTTTAAAGCCCTTATTGAAGAAGTCGCGATCCCTACTATCAGTCGAACCAGCCAACATGCCCTAGCGACTAAAACGGGCGCTGAGGCACTGCAAACCTTGATGCAAAACATTGCGGGGCTTATTCGTGATACTCCCCTACCTAAATTAGTTAAAGTTATTATTGCCGACGGTAAGGCCTTCCCTGAACTGGTGAAATTTTATCGTGAACAGATGCTTGAACGCATGTTTAATTTACTCGAAACCCTGATAACTCGCTCGGTTGAATCAAAAGAATGGCAGTGCAGCGATATCCCCATGACAGCACGTTTGATTGTGGCTCCCATTATCTTTTCAGTGGTGTGGCGCATGGTATTTGAAGTCAGTGAAGATGAAAAAAGCCAGCTTAACCTTGATGCGCTCTTTAAGCTGCATACACAGTATTTATTGCTAGTACTCAGCACCAATTCGGAGACAAACAATGATAAGTCATAACACCTGTGCTGGGCACAAATTGAGTATAGTACTCTTGTGTATTGGCAGCTTAGTTGGCTGTAATGCCGAACCACAACAAACTGTATTTACCGGTTATGTTGAAGCTGAATTAGTCTATATTGCTGCCCCTCAAGCAGGATGGATAGAGGACATGCCATGGCAAGCAGGCGAGCAAATTAACATCAATCAACTCGCGTTTGCATTGGACAATCAACAACAAAGCGCCGCAGTACAAGAAGCTAAAGCCCGGCTAGAACAAGCTCAAGCTCTAGAGCGCAATGGCATCAGTGGTGCCAGAGCAGAAGAACTAGCAGAACTGGCTGCCCAAGAGAATCAAGCGATGGTTGCCATGGAATTTGCCGCCTCAGAAAAAAAACGCTGGAACGCCTTAGTCGCACAAGGTTTAGCCCCTGCCTCTAAATCATCTCAAGTTGATGCCGATTATAAAAGTAGCCTCGCTAAACTGGATACGGTTAAAGCCAGTATTAAGGTGGCTAAATTAGGCGTAAGGCAAGAGCTTACCAACAGTGCAATTGCCGCCCAAAAAGCCGCAAAATCTAGTCTAGAACAGGCTCAGTATCTCTTATCACAACGTCATGTTATCTCCCATGTTGCGGGGCAAGTGGAAGAGCTATTTTATCGTCAAGGCGAATTTGTCAGCACAGGGAAACCGGTCATAGCGGTCTTGCCTGCTGACGCTCTTATTGTGCGCTTTTTTGTACCACAGGCCGCTTTGAGTGATTTTAATGTTGGAGAAAGGGTTAAGGTAAATGCTGATGGTGTCGCCGCAACAATTGAAGCGCGCATATTTCATATTGCCCGCTCAGCTGAATTTACCCCACCGGTTATTTTTGACCAACAATCCCGCCAAAAACTGATGTTTTTAGTCGAAGCGCGACTACCAAGCAAGGAAGCATCAAACATATCCCTACGGCCCGGACTGCCAGTTGAAGTGAGCCGTTAATGACCAAGCAAGAATTAGCTGTTGATGTGCGTGGTTTAGTCAAACGCTTCGGCGACAAAATAGCCGTTAATGGGGTTGATATACAATTACCGAAGGGACAAGTGTGGGGTTTTCTAGGGCCCAATGGTTCAGGCAAAACCACGACTATTCGTATGATATGTGGCTTGCTTAGCACAGATGAAGGCAGTGGCCATTGTTTGGGTTTTGATATTATCAAACAAGCACCACAAATTCGTCGATTAACCGGCTATATGACCCAAAAGTTTTCGTTTTGGAACGACTTAACCATCCGCGAAAACCTCGATTTTGTGGCACGCTTATATGCACTCCCTAAACGGCGCACGGTAGTGGATAACACCTTAGAAAAACTACAATTGCAACATCGTCAGAATCAACTGGCGGGCCAGCTTAGCGGCGGGTGGAAGCAGCGTTTAGCCTTGGCGGCAGTCACCATGCATAATCCCAAGTTATTGCTGCTCGATGAGCCTACTGCTGGGGTTGATCCCCAGGCCAGACGGGATTTCTGGGATGAGATCCATCACCTCTCGGCCAGTGGCTTAACCGTATTAGTGTCAACCCATTACATGGATGAAGCCGAGCGTTGTGACAAAATTGTTTATCTCGCCCATGGCCAACTCATTACCCAAGGCACGGTACAAGACATTATCAGTAACGCAAAGTTATTCACTTATAAGGCCATCGGTGAAGGCGTGCGTTTGGCGGCCGAAACATTGCGCTCTCAGCCAGCGGTGGCCCATGCCGCGTATTTTGGCTCGGCACTGCATGTCAGTGGTTATGACCAAAGTGCCTTGTTAAGTGCCATTCAAAGTCATACGTCCAACATCAATTGGCAAGCTGTTGAGCCTAGTTTAGAAGATGTTTTTATTGCTTTAATGGACAATGTAGGTCAAGACAAACGGAGTTACCAATGAGCTCACTGAGCCGTTCATTTTTGTCGAGCATTAGCCGTTTGTTGGCTATTGCGAATAAAGAATTGATCCAAATGCGCCGCGATCGTATGACCTTTGCCATGATGTTGGGTGTGCCCATGATGCAGCTGATGTTATTTGGCTATGCGATCAACACCGACCCTAAACTGATGCCCACGGCGGTAGTCACTGAAGAGCAAAGCCCTGTGGTGCGCACTATTTTACAAGGGCTGCAAAACTCAGGCTATTATCATCTGACTCACCACCTAGCAGATCATGCACAAGCTGATGCCCTGCTGGCTCAAGGTGATGTGTCGTTTATTATTACCATTCCCAGTGGCTTTACCCGCCAGCTCATTAGGGGCGAAAGGCCGCAGCTGTTGATTGAAGCTGATGCCTCAGACCCTTCAGCCTCTTCTAACGCGATTAGCCGCGCGCAAACTATTATCGACTCCGCCTTAAGACACGAGTTAAAAGGCGGTTTTAGTGAACTAAATGTCGGCCTTTCCCCTGTAGATGTAGTCATCCACCGACGTTATAACCCCCAAGGATTAACCCAGTATAATATTGTACCCGGCCTACTTGGGGTAATCATCACCATGACGATGGTAATGATTACTGGTATGGCCATGACCCGGGAAGTGGAACAAGGCACTATTGAAAATTTATTAGCCATGCCTGCTAAACCCCTCGAAGTCATGTTAGGTAAAATCATGCCTTATGTTGGTGTTGGTGCAGTGCAAACTGGTATTATTTTACTTGCTGCCCGTTATCTGTTTGACGTACCTTTTGCTGGTTCTTTGTCTCTTTTACTGGCTTCAGTGGCCTTGTTTATTGTGGCAAATCTCGCCTTAGGGTTTACCTTTTCCACCTTGGCTAAATCACAAATGCAAGCCATGCAACTAACCTTCTTTTTCTTTTTGCCTTCGTTATTACTATCGGGTTTTATGTTTCCGTTTCGCGGCATGCCCCAGTGGGCCCAGTGGCTAGGTGAAGTATTACCACTCACCCATTTCTTGCGGATCGTGCGCGGCGTCATGCTTAAAAGTGCCGATTTGGGCAGTATTCAATCTGAACTGTTAGCCATTATGGCATTTACTTTAGCGGTAGGATTAATTGCCATGACTCGCTATAAACGTACTCTCGATTGATAGCGGTTAATAATCTACACTAAAGCATATTGTGTTTTTTATCAGCTTCCTTATAATCAATTCACATTAGGCTAAAACAGCAAGGTTTATGAGTTTTAACTTTCCACCACATGGCACTTATAGTTTGAAAATCAGCAACAATATAATCGTTGCTAGACTTGCAAGTAGCTGGAATAAGGAGTGTGCTCAAAACTATGCTGAAGATTTTAAAAGCATTGCCCGTCCACTCAGCCAGCAACCTTGGGGGCATTTGGTTTATTTAGATGATTGGGAATTAGGGGTGCCTGAGATCACACCCATTATCCAAAATTTAGTCGATTGGTGTACTCACAACGGACTAAAAAAGTCAGCACAGATTTATTGTCATTCGATGACTAAAAAATATTCGTTGGATAAAATGATCATTGATAGATGTGATGATTTTGAACGGCAAATTTTTACTGATGAATTACCCGCCATCTCGTGGTTGGGTTCATACGGTTTTACCCTCAGTCCAAACAATGAAACTTCAGTACCAGTATAAGCCTTGTACTTTATAAGATTAGTTAGTATCAAACCTTATTCAGTAGATTATGCGATCTCTTAATGCAAATTCATCGTTTAATGGTTTAATACCCTTTTGAATTCAATTCGCTTACGAGCCAATCTCACATCATGCATATAAACCAACAGCAAATTAAACAGTATGAAAGTCAATATCGCGCCAGACTGATCAATAGTTTATCGGGTTTCAAAAGTGCGAACTTGGTTGGAACGATTAACGACAAAGGCGTGACTAATTTGTCTATTATCAGTTCTGTTTTTCATATTGGTGCCTCTCCCGCACTTGTGGGTTTGATTATTCGCCCACATTCAGTGCCCAGGCACACCTTTGAGAATATCCTGCAAACTAAACGCTACACGATCAATCACGTATCTGCAGACTTTTGGCAGCAAGCCCATCAAACCTCAGCTCGTTATGCACAAGAGCAATCTGAATTTAAGGCCGTAGGTTTGAACGAAGAATATTTAGCTGGCTGCAGCGCTCCTTTTGTACGTCAAAGCAAACTGAAATATGCCCTTGAGCTGCGCGAAGTCGTTCATTTGGCAATTAATGGTACCGAATTGGTCATAGGTGAAGTGACCGATATTATGGTGGATCAACAAGCCGTTCGTAAAGATGGCTATATTGATATTGAATCACTGGAAACCATCACTTTATCAGGTTTAGACAGTTACCATACCAGCCAACGTTTAGCCCGCTTAGCTTATGCAAAACCACAGAAACCCCTGAGTAATTTGAGTTTAGATGGAGAGGAAGATGAGATTTGAAGTTTATTATAATATCTTGCCTTATTGTGTTGTCGAGTAACGCCGTGTTAGCAGAAAGTCTGGTACCTAAGCTTAGATGGTATGTCGTCAATGATTCAGTCATGGGCGGTGTCTCCAGCAGTAAAATGACGATTGGGCAAAATGAGATGAGTTTTACTGGCCAACTATCTTTGGCCAATAACGGCGGTTTTGCGTCAATTCGAGCTCAACTTACGCAAAATATGGCAGAGCAACAGCAGATTTCTATTAGGGTAAAAGGGGACGCTAGAACCTATCAATTTAGACTACGCACGTCTGCAAATTTAGATGGCATTGCCTATAAAGTTGATTTTACTCCTGCAGGCAACGGCCAATGGCAGCAGTTTGATTTTAATACCAACGATTTTGTTGCCAGTTTTAGAGGCAGGATCATCACTGACGCGCCAAAATTAAAATTTTCTGATGTCAGTCAACTGGGTTTTCTGATTGCCGACAAAAACCTCAGTCCCTTCAAATTAATTATCAGCGACATTTCGGTGAGCAAATAATACCGAAACCCAAATGGCTAGGATTGACTAGAGATGCAACTGAATGGCGACTTGCTGTTGTTTAGGTAAATTACTAACCACTAAGTTGAACGAGTTATCAATCATTCGCTCAATTTCACCTTGTGGCACAGAGCCATCCAAGATAACCGTATTCCAGTGGAGTTTATTCATATGATAGCCCGGAATAATGGCCGGGAAGATATCACGAAGCATCAAGGCTTCTTGCGGCTCACATTTAAGGTTTAGCCACCAATCCGCTGGTGTGTGTGGCTGATCTTTATTGGTTTTGCCCAACGACAATAAAGCAAACAATTTATTATTGACTTTAAAAACGCTCACCCCTTCACCAAAAGGGAAATTTTCCTTACAAAAAGGCTTGGCCAATAGATATTCTTTAATATTTTCCATTTCAAACCTCACATCTGAGGACAGTCACCTGTCCTCATCATGACAAGCAGCAAATAATATTGAGCAACAATTACTGCTTCAATAAATGCATCACATTGATCAAATCTTTTTTACCATTAAGTATTTCATCAGGGGTAAGCCCATCGATTTCATGGGGAAAGACTAACCATTCATCCGTGGTATGCACGTAATAATGCGGGACTAAGTCGGTTTTATTATTGTTAGGTTTATAATACGGCGTAGCGATGCGCACATCATGAGGCATATTGGCCCGAGACAATTTTTTAATTTGCTTGATCAGCGCTTCTACGCTGCGACCTGAATCAAATACATCATCAACAATAAGCAAGGTATCATTGGTATTAGCATTTTCAATCAAATAGTGAAGACCATGGACTTTAATGGTTTTAGATTGTTGATCGATGCCGTAATAAGAGGAAGTGCGCACTGCGATATGGTCGGTTACCACTTTTTTAAAATCGAAATACTCTTGAACCGCGATACCTATAGGTGCGCCACCACGCCAAATACCGATAATAAAAGTGGGTCTAAAACCATCATCAAATACTTGTGCAGCAACACGAAATGAATCTTCAAGCAATTGCTGGGCGGTAATAAACTTTTTTTCCATGTACTAGAACCTTAATATTGTAAGCTTTAAACCTTAGGCCTAAGAGCTAAACTTGTTAACAGTTTTGCATTATATACCTAAGTCAATCGCTTGCCGACGTCAAAGCCAATAAATCTCCTAAAATCATCATAAACACGTCGAGTAATCATCCTAAAATCTATTGAAAAATCAAAAATTTGCGTGCAAAGTATCGTGTGTCTATTTTGTTAACTGATCAACACATCCATGCTGCAGTGGTACAACACTTTTCGTCACCGTTTAACCTTATTGATAGGCATATTAGTGATTGCCTTGGGTATTGGCTTTGTTAGCTTTATCTACCATATGGCCTCACAAAAATTAACCTCTGCTAGTAGTGAAGAATTAAATAATATTGCACGCTCAACTGCCAATATGTTGGCTGCCACACTTAATGAACGGCAACGGGAGATTGTATTACTGAGTAAACGACAGATATTTGAGTCAGTCGAAACCAATTTACAGCCGGTACGTGACGCCATAACCATGATGCAAGACTCATACTCTCACTATGCTTGGATTGGTTTTGCTAATACCCAAGGCATTGTTGTGGCCTCAGGCAAAGGGCGTTTAGAGGGTGTCGATGTTAGCCAGCGCCCCTGGTTTTATGAAGGCCTCAAACAAGCCTACCTTAGCGATATTCATGAAGCCGTATTACTGGCTAATAAGTTGCCCGAATCTGATAATAATGAACCTCTGCGTTTTGTTGATTTTGCCGCGCCCGTATTCAAAAGTAATGGCAAATTATTGGGGGTTGTGGCCACCCACGCTAATTGGTCATGGATTACCGAAGTGCTGGCTTCCACGATGCCGCAAAATGCCAAACAACGTGGGGTAGATGTTTTTATTACTGACAGTCAAGGCCAAGTACTGTTTCCATTTAACAGTATTGGCAAGGTTAATATACCGCAAGCCTTGAACCTTAACGGTAAAAATCGCCCAATTATTTGGCAAGACGGCATTGAATATTTGAGCAGCCAAATTGCGGTGCAGACTATCAGTGAAACCGAACTAGCGTGGCACGTTGTGGTGCGCCAACCGACAGAAAAAGCCCTATCAACCGCCAAAGATTTATTGCGTAGCCTCTTGTGGTTTGGTCTATTGGCCACCTTGTTGAGTGTGCTATTGGTGTACAAATTGGCCAGTAAGTTTAGTTTGCCGATTGAGTCTTTAGCCACTATTGCTAAACAAATCCAACAAGGTAATGTCTTAGTCAATTTCAACATTGACAACAAATTGACTGAAATAAATAGTTTGGCTCGGTCATTACAAACCATGACAACGACTTTATTAATGCGCGAAAATGCTTTAACGGACATTAATAAAACCCTCGAACAAAAAGTGCAAGAACGCACCGGCGATCTAGAAACAGCCAATATAGAACTCAAAAAATTAGCCCGACGTGACCCTCTAACAGGCATTGCCAATCGACTGGCAATGGCAGAAGCATTGCGCCATGAGTTTTTACTCTACAAACGCAGTGGAGTGAGATTTGCGGTGATTATTTTAGATATTGACCATTTTAAACGGGTAAACGATGAATACGGCCACACTACTGGTGATATTGTGCTGAAAAAAATGGCAAATCTGATCACCCAGTCAATTCGAGAAACGGATTTGCTCGCTCGTTTTGGTGGCGAAGAATTTTTAATTCTATTACCCAATACTGAAGAGGCCGCCATCAGCGTGGCACAAAAGATCTGCTCTGCCGTGGCAAGTTATGCTTTTCCTACCAAACATGCTATTACCGTCAGTATTGGCCTGGCCATTATTGATAAGGTGGATCAAAACCAAGATGCCTTAATCCACCGCGCCGATCAGGCTTTGTACAAAGTAAAAAATTCCGGACGTAACAATGTACTGATGGCTGATGGCTGATGGCTGATGAGAAGCAAATTTTATTCGTATTTTAAGGCCAGTGCAGGTTGAATTTTCACAGCACGATAAGCGGGATATAGGCTCGCCATAAAACACAAACCTAAGGACGTAGAAACTAAAATAACAACCTGCTGCCAATCCAGTTGAATCGGTAAACCCTGCCCGTTTGGTC